>Ga0268277_1000943_pt1 | contig 21667 bp, 20 predicted proteins | sample saktaG_5_FD_190132 | JGI IMG/M metagenome (GOLD analysis project Ga0268277, IMG submission 190132) | Saline water microbial communities from Sakinaw Lake, British Columbia, Canada - sak_2010_1_5_50m | ecosystem: Environmental > Aquatic > Non-marine Saline and Alkaline > Saline ...
ATTTTTCTTTCCTTAGCAACCCTAAGCTTTTTTGGACAGTATTTTACTCTGATTTCTTATTACGAAATGTGTGCATATTTTGGAATAATAATAATTTGTTTTAATCTATTCAACAATCTCTATGAAAAATATGATATTCCAGATAGTAGACAATTATTAAATAAATCAAATAATAAACCAATCAGTGGAATGTAAACGGAGTTTAAATATTATTAAAAAACCAATTATATTGAATGTTGTAAATATATTTAGTGGTGCCGTCGCTCAAATACTCTTCGATTTAATGCCATACTTTATGATGCATTTTAATGTAAAAATTATTTCAATTGAACCAATTAATGAAGATGAAAAAGTTGTCAAAGATTTTCGACGAGACTTTGATTGTTTGACATCGTTAAATGTTCACAGGCTTTCTATTATCAAAGCCTACCGGGAGTTGAAGAAATATATCAATTTCCATAAACCAGATATCGTCCACTCACATATGGGACGAGCTGATGTTATGTGTGCTTTGATAAATCCAGTCGATTTAATATTGATGAGTACATTTCATTGTGAAAAGAGAAATCATAAGATATTTACTCAATTTGGGTACTATTTAAGTGATAAAAATGTCGATTGGCGAATCTGCATTTCGAAAACAGTCGAAACAAGCTATTATTCTAATTTATTTTTAAAAAGTCCTCATTCAGTCATTTACAATCCCGTTAAGGTTGAAAATTTCACAAATGTTATCAGTCACAAAATGGTTTTAAAAAAACAACTAGGAATTGATTCCGATAGCAAAGTACTATTAAATGTTGGACGATTAGTAAAAAGTAAGGGGCAAAAATATTTAATTCCAATGATGGTGGATCTATGTAAAAAGCGCTCCGATGTTCTATTGTTAATTGTTGGGGATGGTCTTTTGTATACTGAGATTGAATCTCAAATCAGAAAATATAATTTAGTAGATAAAGTGTTTTTACTTGGAAAAAGAGCTGATATCCCAGAATTATTAAATATTTCTGATGTGTTTGTATATTCGGCTCAATGGGAAGGGCTCGGAGTCGCAGTTATAGAGGCGATGGCTGCAAAAGTTCCAGTGATTGTACATCCAATTGCATCATTAAAAGAATATATTACTGACAATATATCCGGGTATTTTGCTGATATTCATATAACTCAAAAATTTTCCGATAAAATAATTGAAGTTCTTGATGATACAGAGGGCCAACAGAAATTAATTTTAAATGCTTTTAAAAAAGTGCAGCATCAATTTTCAATTCCAAATGCTGCAAACTGTTATATTGATTTATATTTTAATCTTTTAGAAAAAAGACAAAAAAAATCATAATTATGGATTTAACTGTTAAAGGAAAGAAAGGTCGAATTAAAGTAGCATTTATTGCGAATACCAGTTGGTACCTTTATAATTTTCGTTTGCCATTAATTACTGAATTTTTGTCAAGAGATCTCGAAGTGGTAGTAATTGCTCCAAAAGATAAATGGTCGGAGATACTTAAGCAACTTGGCATTCGTTTTATTAATGTGGGAATAAATCGAAAAGGTCAAAATATTGTTGAAGATATAAAATTGACCAATACATTAATAAAAATATATCGCAAGGAACATCCAGATTATATTTTTCATTTTACAATTAAACCGGTGGTATTTGGAACGATTGCTTCAATATTTATAAACAATATTAAAGTGATAAATAATATAACAGGTTTAGGGTACGTTTTTATTGGAAGTTCTATTAAACATCAAATTTTACAGCCTATTGTCAGATTATTATATCGATTCTCTCTGAGATATTCCTATAGATTGGTTTTCCAAAATGGTGATGATAAAAATTATTTTCTTAAATATGGGCTTTTCAACGATGATAATAAAATGATTATCGTTCCAGGTTCGGGTATCGTTATATCCAATTCTAAAGACATACGGGAGAAAAAGGATAATAATATATGTAAATTTATTTTTGTTGGTCGGATGTTGAAAGATAAAGGAGTAATTGAGTACTTTCTTGCCGCCAAGGAGATAAAAAAGAGGTATAATAATGTTGAATTTATTATTATTGGAGATTTTGATTTAAATAATCCCGAATTTATTTCAACGGCTGAAGTAGAAAAATGGTGTCAGAATGGAATTGTTAAGTATTGTGGTTGGATAGAAGATGTTGAATCCCAGTTAAAAGATTCCGATGTTTTTGTACTACCATCGTACCGAGAAGGAATGCCTCGATCAACCCTTGAAGCCCTGGCCGCATCTTTACCTATAATCACAACAAATGTTCCAGGTTGTAGAGAAACGGTTGTTCACGGGAAAAATGGTCTATTAGTTCCGATGAAGAATGTTCATAAACTTGTCGAAGCAATTGAGTACATGCTCAATAATCCTGAAGAAAGACTTCGGATGGGGAAGGAATCCAGAAAACTTGCTATTGAGCGTTTTGATGTGAAAAGAGTAAATAGAATATTCCTTGATGCTATAGGGATTAAGTAAATAACGTGAGTTCGATTTAACAGAAAGCAAGTTGATTCGATATTTCAAAGGTACAATCAATACCTTTCCTACTCGTCGAATTAGTACAAGCAGAAAAGAAAAATATTTTTAATGGAAATCAGAATATATCTTTGTATTATGTAAAGGATAAACCCCTTCGTCCTATAATTAAAGATTGTTGGTCACAATTTATTTAAAATAATCCTAGGTAAGTCAAATTTCTTAACCCCAATTTCCCACTTTCTATAATAAGTACGAAATAAAAACCAAACTATTAATAAATCATTTTCAACTATTCCTGTACTTCGATATATTCTTTCACTATTATGAAAATTTATTGACCGTTGTAAAATTGGAGTCTCTACAAAATTCCAATTTATTAAATCTTCACTTGTTGCTAAATAAAGATTTAGGTCGCTGTATGGACCACAACATAAAATAAAATATTGGTCATCACATGCAAAAATATCAATATGCTAAGGTGATAAACTATTTGGATAATTGGCATTTATTGAGAAAATAGAGTCTTTTTCCCAATTAATGCCATTTTCACTATTTAGAAATTGTATTGGATGTCCTTGTAAACTGAGGTTCACGTAATACATGTAATAATTAATTTTTGTCTTAATAATAGTTGGAGATACGATAAAATTATCACCTTTTTGTAAATCATAGTGAATCACTCTTTCTTTTGACCAGTTTATTGCATCTTTGCTTTGAAGTAAAATAACATTCTGAGAATCAGGCTCCATGGTTTCTAGATAATACAAATGGAACATATTTTTCTCTGTATCGAACATTATATCCGGATCATCATTATGACCGTATTGAGGTGCATTAATTAATGGATTCAATCCGATAATTTCTTCATAAAAATCTACACCGTTTTCACTTACTAAAATACTTGGATTTTCAAAATGATCATTACTATATGGGTAAGGTGTCATGACCATGTAAAAATAATGACCGTTAAAACCATTTTCAAAATATAAAATATCAGGATGAGTCGCTTGGTTAGAACTATCATAAGTAGAAATATCTAAAATTTTTTCTGAAGGGATGTTATTAAGAATGTAGCTATGGTTTTCATCAAGTTCATTTTTAGGATAATTACAGCAAAATATTGATAAATAAAACATAATGTAAAGAAATAAAATTTTATAAGATTTTAAACTGATCTTTTTGTTATCCATTTGTATTAGATTGTCTAGCATCTTAATCGCAACATATGATTAAAAAATATTTAAGACATTTATTTTGACTTTGGGATAAATTTATTTTAATAATTAACAATTTAATTCATTCCACTTTTTACATTTTTTTAATTTATAACATTTTTACCTTCTTAAACAATTATAAAAAAAATCTTGAAAATAAATAGCTGTTTAATGACCTGAAAGCATTACAAGAAAAGATAGTTGTGTGTTAAATATCTCTTGCCATGAATGATATTGTTTTTTACATTCTAACCAATTGAAATACTGAGGGTGATAGTTACTACTAATTGCTACGTAAAATAAATATCCAAATACCAAAATTTTTAAAATAGTACGATTTGTCAGGTTCTTCTGGTCGTGTTTTTAAATTAAAAAATGGCATAAAATATTTAATCATTAAGGGAATATATTTGTATTTACAACTATTATTGATAACAGTAATAACTCTGGGAAGTTCATTAATTCTGACACGTATCGCGCGAAATCTTGCGGTTAAATACCAGATTGGCGATATACCAAATGTTCGTAAAGTACATCAAAAATTTATGCCCTATCTTGGTGGAGTTGCCATTGTATTATCTGTGTCTATTGGTACGGTTGTGTCGGTTTTTCTAGTCCCAATTATTGCCGGGAAAGTACCGAGTCACTATTATATTCTCGGTATTGCCTGTACATTTATTACGCTTGTAGGATTGTACGATGACCTGAAAGGTTTGAAATTTTCAACAAAATTTTATTGTCAGATTATTGCGGCAATTCTTGTTGTCATTGGCGGATTTCATTTTGATACTATTTATCTGCCGGTTTTAGGTAATATTCATCTTGGTATTTTTTCGTTTGTTTTCACATTGTTGTGGATCGTATTTATAACCAATGCCATGAATCTTTTGGATGGTCTCGATGGATTAGCTGCCGGAGTAGCTACAATAATATTTCTCTTTTTTGCAATTATTGCTCTTCAGTCAGGAAGAACTTTAGTTGCGTTGGTAAATATTTTACTAATTTTCGCAAATCTTGGATTTTTAAAATATAATTTTCATCCAGCATCAATTTTTATGGGTGATGCTGGTTCACTGTTCCTGGGATTTTCCATATCAGTAATATCGTTAGAGATCGGTAGGATCGATGATACAAACACTCTGAATGTGATTGTTCCGCTGACTGTATTAGCGGTTCCGGCACTGGATACATTGATAGCCTTTTTTCGCAGAGCTGGTAAACGGATGCATCCCTTTATGGCGGATAAGGAGCATATTCATCACCGCCTGATGACGATTGGTTTCTCCCATAAGAATGCGGTGAAAATAATCTACTTCTTCAGTATTATGGCCGGTATATTGGGCTTTTCATTTTTGTACCTGAATACACGAGCAATGCTCACAGTGCTGTTTGTAATTGGTGTACTGCTGGCCATGATTATCCGACGTTTGGGTTATGTGGAAATCGAGCGTAATATTATTGTTGTAGGAAACGGTGAAGTCAATAACGGCAATGGAAAAACCAATGGACTGAGCAATGGTAACGGAAAGAAAGAATCCAAGTTTATTCCATTTGAAACGTCTGAGTTCATCCAGTCACTACTTTTTATATTTAGTGATATCTTTTTTATTATTTCAGCATTTTATCTGACATATTTTTGGCGGATCGTGCCCTTTTTAAATCGATATTTTTCACCGGGCGAGTTGATTCTTCAGACCTCCTGGACTATTGTATTTTGGATTATTTTATTGGGAGCTAATGATCTGTACCGTATCGAATGGGATACCTCGCGGATTGATGAGATTTTTACTGTTATAAAAATTGTTTTCTGGGGTATACTGTTTATTTTCTTTATAACCTTTGAAATTACCTTCCCAATAATTGTTGCCCGCCGGGTATTGGTTGTTTATGGCATTCTGCTTTTTATTGGAATTAGTTTAGGTCGACTAGTACTAATTGGAATTCTGAAGAATAATGATCTGCTGGGTTTCAAACGCAGACCAACTCTGATTATCGGTGCTTCAAACCGGGCGATAAACGTCGCCAATAAAATAAAGTATGTCCCGGAACTGAAATTTAAACTCGTTGGATATATCGACGATCATGTGAATGGGAATATTGGCAAGTTAATTAATGGTGTGCCAATCTTAGGCGGTTTTGAAGATATTCCAAAATTTATAAAAAAGGAAAAAGTCAAAGAAGTTATTATAGCACTGGATGACTCTGATAGTGACACAATTATTGATTTGATTGCCTTGTTCAGTCATTATAATGTGTCAGTAAAATTGTTGCCGGACTTTTATAACCTGATGTCGGGATTTAAGACTAGTCACATTTATGGCGTTTCGTTGATCCGATTTTTTGGCTCAAATATGAAAACCTGGGAATGGTTACTGAAACGAATAATTGATATGATCATATCACTGATTGTACTGGTTGTTTTTTCTCCGATTTGGCTGATTATTGCGATTGCTATTAAACTTGACTCCGGAGGCCCGGTATTTTATAAGCAGAAACGTGTCGGGAAAAATAAAATGGAATTTGATCTAATCAAATTTCGCTCGATGATGCACAATGCAGAGGACCAAACCGGTCCCAAATGGGCCGAAAAAGAAGATCCCCGGGTGACCCGAATAGGTGTATTTTTACGGAAAGTCGGACTGGACGAAATTCCTCAGTTTTTCAATGTACTGATGGGGGATATGAGTATTGTTGGACCGCGTCCGGAACGCTTATATTTTGTTAATGAACTGGAACACTCGATCCAGTTTTATTCCCGCCGACTAATTATTAAACCCGGGATCACTGGCTGGGCCCAGATCAAATATAAATACGATGAAAGCATTGATGATGTTCGTGAAAAGTTGCGGTATGATCTGTATTATATTGAAAACATGTCAGTTTTGCTGGATTTGAAAATCATCGTACAAACTCTTATCGTCGGTTTGCGAAAAAAACATAAGTCAGCCTATAACTGAGGCCAAACTGGTCCGCTCAGGCCATTTTATCACTACAATTAATTCAAAATATTCTTTAATTTACCAGACGTGAAGATATAGTGTTGGTTTTTTAGTGAATTGGAGACTGAATGTTAGACATTAAGCAGATTCGTCAGAATCCGGAATATTTCGAAAAAGGTTTACAGGCAAAAAACAGCGGTGACAAGATCGAGGCGCTACTAGAACTCGACCAACAACGTCGTTCGGTAGTTTCACAAAGCGATGAATTGAAGGGGATACGCAACCGTGTATCGGCTGAGATAGCACAATTGAAGAAAAATAAACAAACCGCCGATGATAAAATCAGTGAAATGAAGACGGTTGGAGAAAATATTAAGAATCTGGATAACCAAATCAGATCTATCGATGAACAGTTAAACAGTATTATGGTTACTTTACCGAACCTGCCGCATGAGTCAGTTAAAGTCGGTCGAACGGCTGAAGAAAATGAATTTGTCAGGGAATGGGGTAAAAAACCGCAGTACGATTATCTATTAAAAGACCACTTGGATCTGGCTGAAAATCTGGGAATTCTCGATTTTTACCGGGGTGCTAAAGTCAGTGGTAGTGGTTTTCCTATTTATAAGTCAGCCGGTGCCAGGCTGGAACGAGCATTCATTAATTTTATGCTGGATATGCATACCGAAAAGCATGGATATCAGGAAATATTTCCACCTTTTATGGTCAACCGCGAGTCGGCGTTTGGGACGGGACAGTTACCGAAGCTGGAAGAGGACATGTATCGTGATGCTGCTGATGACCTGTTTTTGATTCCCACTGCGGAAGTTCCGGTTACGAACATTCACCGGGATGAAATTATCCCTGAAAATCAATTGCCTATTCATTATACCGCTTATTCAGCTTGTTTTCGGCGTGAAGCCGGCTCTTATGGCAAAGATACCCGTGGCCTGTCTCGTGTTCATCAATTTAACAAAGTGGAAATGGTGCGATTCACCCAACCTGAGAACTCCTATAAGGCTCATGAAGAATTGCTGCAGAACGCTGAAGACGTTCTGCAGGCCTTGAATCTGCATTACCGAATTGTATCGTTATGTTCAGGAGATTTGAGTTTTGCTGCGGCAAAATGCTATGATATCGAAATCTGGGCGCCGGGTTCGCAAAAGTATTTTGAGGTATCCAGTGTTAGCAATTTTGAAGATTTTCAGGCACGTCGGGCAAATATTCGTTATCGTCGTGCATCGGATGGTAAAGTTTCCTACGTACATACATTGAACGGTTCAGGAGTAGCAACTCCCCGCTTAATGATTGCATTCCTGGAAACCTATCAAACCGATGAAGGGACGATTTCAATTCCTGAGATACTTCAACCCTATACCGGTTTTAAACAAATTAAATCCCAGTCATTATGAGGGGTAACCCCTACCAGGAAATCTGTAGTGTTGGTGAAAAAATTCACCAGCAGGGCTTTGTGGCAGCCAATGACGGCAATATCAGCGTCAGAATTAATAAAGAATCCTTTGTAATTACGCCAACGGGAGTTTCGAAAGGTGATTTAAAACCTGAGAAACTTATACTCGTTGATGGTGATCGGTTTGAAGGTACATTGAAACCTTCATCGGAATATAAAATGCATCGCGCGATCTATTCCGCTCGCGAGGACGCCCGGGCTGTGATTCATGTGCATTCACCGTACGCCACTGCATTTGCTATGCTTGGATTGGGAATGGAGGAAATGCTCTTTCCGGAAGTGATTGTTACTCTAGGAAAAATACCGCTAGTTCCTTACAGAACGCCATCAACTCAGGCATTCGCCGACATTGTGGTACAGTATGTACTGAATGCCGATGCTGTGTTATTGGAAAAACATGGAATTGTTGCCCTCGGTTCGGATCTATGGGATGCTTATTATAAAATCGAACGTGTTGAACATGTTTTTAAGATAATATCAATAAGCCGGACTATCGGCACAATCAAACCCCTCTCAGAAAAAGAAGTTACCGATTTGATTGATGCCTATTCGGTGTCAGACCGGATCCGAAGACTGATTGGTTGAAGCGTATATAAAAATGATCTGGAATATTATCAGCATTTCCTCTGTTATTATTATCACTGCGCTTGGCGTTGTTGTGAATTTGATATTTTTACCGTTACATAGTTGGGCTTTGATCGTCTGGTCCAGATTTGTCCTGGCTATTGTCAGTGTCAAAATTAAAGTCATTGGCGGTGAAGATTTATCAGCAGTAAACCCCTGTATTATTCTGATTAATCACGAAAGTGCACTGGATATCCCCATAGCCGTCGCAGCTACCAGAAAACCAGTCCGGTTTATGGCGAAACAGGAACTGTTTCGGGTTCCGTTCTTCGGATGGTTAATGAAAATAAGTAATCATATTCCTATTGACCGGAAGGACCATAAAAAAGCGATAAAATCAATTGAAAGAGTATCTGCAAAACTGGTCAAAAAGAAAATTTCTATTATTGTCAGTCCGGAAGGTACACGCAGTCATACCGGGGAGATTGCTCCCTTCAAAAAAGGTGCATTTCGTCTGGCTCAATCCCACAACCTTCCCATTGTTCCGGTTACGATAATGGGTGCTCGTCATTGTATTCCGAACAAAACACTTAAAGTCATTCCCGGAGTCGTAACAGTAAATATTGGTAAACCTGTTTATACAAATCAGTTCAGGGATATTGATGAGTGTATTCAGTATGTCCGCAATTCGATGGTTGGATTGAAAGTAGCATACGAACAAAAAAGGTCAATATCAGCGTGATAAACTGTCTTGAACACACAGTCTCTGAAAAGAATAGCCCGTACAATCTGCAGGAAAAATCATTATATAAAACCTGGTTATTCCAAAATTTTCCCCAGACAAATCTTTTTACCATTGCTGGTGAGGCTCTGAGTATTATTGATCCAGGAAAAAGAAACGTATATGAAGGGCCGGATTTCAAAGATGCACAGGTATTCATTAATGGCAAATTACATACAGGTGATGTCGAAATTCATATCAATAACAATGATTGGTACACTCATCAACATCATGAAGATCCCGCTTATAATACGGTTGTTTTGCATGTGGTAATCGAGAGATCGTCAGATCGGCTCATTCGGACACAGGCAAATGGGACAATTCCTGTTTTTGTAATGGCGTTGGATAACGAACCGGATGTCGTTTCAGTCAAATGCTCTTCCTGGAATGGTATCGATGAGGTAGTCAGCGGAACTGTTTTGGAAAAATTTGCAGATGTGCGGTTTCAGCGAAAGGGATTTTCCATAAAAAAAGAAATAATTCAGAATTCTGCAAACCACACATTTTATCGATTAATACTGGATGGTTTGGGCTACAGTCAGAACCGGGCATCTTTTAAAAGTCTTGGAGATCAGATACCCTTGTTAAATTACTATAAGATTCTTGGCCAAACCGAAGTATCTGATCGGATTTCAACTCTTGAAGCAATACTATTAGGAAGTGCCGGTTTTACCAGTGAACCCTACGCGAAATATTTGCGAGGCGACACTGAATATTTTCAAGGTATTAAGCAGAGGTGGGCGCAATTACAACGCCGTTTTGATTTATCAGCATTTGAATTGAAATGGCATTTTGCCGGTATTCGTCCGGCTAATTTTCCCAGTCGCCGACTGATTGCTCTGGCGCAGATAATTCACAAATTTTATCCTGACGAACCGGCCCAGTTATGGTCAAATCTGATTTTTACTCATACCGGCTACAAATCGGTGATAAATTGGATGAGTGATTATTTTCAGCAACCATCTGGCATGTGGAAGAACCACCCGCTGCTGAAGAACTCCCGGGGGAATGTTCTATTAGGTTCAGGTCGTATCATGGATATAATCAGTAATCTATTTCTGCCCTTTATCTGGGCCGTTGCTTCCCTTCAAAATAACAGTGAAATAATGGAAAATGTTATTTCATTAAGTCGAAAAATACCTCGGGGTGAGATTCCGTCCGTTATAAACCGCTGGAAATCCGGGTTCAATCTTTCTGACCGATTTTTTACAAAGAATTATCTGGTCCAGGGTGCCATTGAACTTCATCACAGTTTTTGTGACCTTGAATTATGTAAATTATGCCCACTGGAGGATTATGCAGACAAGTAACAAATTGGTATCACGGTCGGAATTAGCACGGATTATTGCAAACATTCAGAAAAGTAAAAAACGGGTTGTCTTTACCAATGGGTGTTTTGATATTTTACATGCCGGCCATATTGATCTGCTGGAGCAGGCGAAGTCCTATGGCGATTATTTAGTTGTGGGATTGAATTCAGACTCGTCAATAAAAAAGATAAAAGGTCCCAATCGTCCTATTATTCAGGAAACCGATCGGGCGCGTCTGGTTGCGGCTCTGGAAGTGGTTGATTATGTTGCTTTTTTTGATGAAGAGACTCCCTATGAGATACTCCGGCAGCTCCGACCGGATGTACTTGTAAAAGGTGGGGATTACCAGATAGATGAAATTATCGGGCATGATTTTATCCCGGACGTCAAAGTAATTCCGTTAGTTGAAGGCAAATCCACAAGCGGTATCATCGGAAAGATATTGTCAGAATCCAAATAAACACCTTGATATTACGATGCGTTAAGCATAAGTTTTCGCCTGAAATTTTGATTTACTAATAAGAGAGACAATGATTATTAAAAAATATATACACGTAGTATTTACATTAATTCTAATTTTTAATTGCAATGCAATTTATTCTGAAACGGTTGACTCCACGGCTGTTACTGTGTATGAGAACAGGGATGATCTTGATAGCAGCAGACCGGAACTATTCGAACTGATGTTTGCTGAAGCAAAGACGTTTTATGTAGACGCATTGATTGCCGCGCATTTCAATGACACTTCTGAAGTGAAATATTGCTTTGATCGCAGTTTTGAAATCATGGCTGAAATCAGTGGGCTGGATACATTAACATTATTGCAAGGGGATGATTTCAGTCGTTTTTATGAAAAAATTACATCTGATTTTCAGCAGAGCTTTAGCTATTTGAATGGTGATTCAGGAACCTATGGTATTGCCTTGGTCAGAGACGAACTTATGGAATCTGTTATCGACACCGTTGCTCTTGGCCATGATACATTAATTATTGTCGATGACCGGCCGGGTCATTTCCCTCTGGTAAGTTCAAAACAGATTGACCGAATCATTGATTATTTTCAAAACCGTGAGCATGAACGATTTCAAAAATGGTTAAACAATGCTGGACTTTATAAAGAACACATGATTCCAATATTGAAAGAATTCGGCCTACCGGAAGAGATATTTTATTTGGCTCTGATTGAAAGTGGTTTCAATCCGGTAGCCTATTCGTATGCCCACGCCGCCGGTCAATGGCAGTTTATCGCTTCGACCGGAGCAATGTACGGATTAAAACGGAACTGGTGGATTGATGAACGACGCGATCCGATCAAATCTACATATGCAGCCGCAAAGTACCTGAAAAAACTTCATGATGAATTTGATGACTGGTTTTTGGCATTAGCAGCTTACAATACCGGGGAAATGCGGGTATGGCGCGCCATTCGACGCGAGGGAACACGGGATTACTGGAAATTGCGGTCACTGCCAAAGCAGACCCGGAACTATATCCCTACAATGATGGCGGGAATGTCAATTGCTTTGAATCCTGAGAAGTATGGATTTGAAAATAGCCCCGAGGAAACCTGGAAATGGGATGAAGTGACCATTGATCGCTGTTATGAATTTGAGGATATTGCTAGGATCATCGGAGTGACATCGACGGTTTTGAAAGAGTACAATCCGGAATTAAGACGCTGGATGACTCCCCCTGAAACAGAGAATTATACACTGCGGGTTCCTGTTGGTAAAGGAACGGGTTTAGTCGAAAAGCTGGCTGAGTTGCCGGATGTGGACAACAAACCCCAGTGGACGACCCATACTGTACGCCGAGGACAGACCTTGTCTTATATTGCCCGTAAATATGGCACCAGTGTATCCGCATTAATTTCAGCAAATAATATTCGCAATAAAAACCAGCTGAAAGTTGGACAGGTATTAAAAATACCAACCAGCAACTATTATGCGGCTGCAACAGTGTCATCGGATCAGGATATTGTTACTCATACTGTCAAAAAAGGTGAGACACTCAGCGAAATCGGCGAACAATATGGCATTAGTGTCAGTAAAATACGATCCCTTAATAATTTGTATGGAAAACGATTTATTTATCCGGGACAGCGACTGAAAATTCCGGTCAAGAAAACGCAAACAACTCAATATTCCTCCACACCATCGGGCAAAACGAAAATTATCCACGTTGTCAAAAAAGGCGAAACGCTGGGCGAAATTGCCGATGCTTATAAAGTTGGTCTTAGTAATCTACGCGCCTGGAACAACTTGTATGGAAAACGATTTATTTATCCCGGGCAAAAAATTGTCATCTATAAATCTGCCGGAAGTTAATCGATTTTGAAAAAATCAGACCGTTTATTATCCATTATATTTCTGAGTATCATCGGACTCGTAGTCCTCGGATTGTTTTTTAATGTTAACTGGTCCCAGAAGTCCTCTGCAGGATATTTACGGGGAAATGTGGCCGTTGTTGATATTAAGGGAGTGATTGTATCTGCTGAAAAGATAGCTGGCCGGATCAATAAACTCAGATTGAATCCATCGATAAAAGGAATGATTATCAGAATTGATTCTCCGGGTGGTGGTTCGGCGGCATTTCAGGAATTATACACTGAAGTGAAACGGGTACGGGAATCGGGAATACCAGTTGTGGCATCCATTGCCTCGGTAGGCGCTTCTGGTGGTTATTATGTGGCCCTGGGAGCTTCAAAAATCGTCGCAAATCCAGCGAGTGTAACGGGAAGTATTGGTGTGATTATTGATTTTCCGGTAGCGGTTGAATTAATGGAAAAAATCGGTATCACCATGCAGACCGTAAAAAGCGGCGAGTACAAAGATGCCGGTTCTCCTTATCGTGAATTTACCAGGAAGGACGAAGCCTATTTGGAAACGTTGGTGCAAGACATTTATAATCAATTTGTTAATACCATAGAGATTGAACGGAAAATTGATAAAAATGAATTGTTAAAAATTTCTGACGGACGTATATTTACTGGTTCACAAGCATTGGAGTATGGGTTAATTGACACATTGGGAACATTTGAGGATGCCGTTCTCATGATAGGAGAGATGGCGGGAATTAGTGAACGACCAAAGTTAGTATTTCCGCAGAAGCAGACAATGACACTGTTTGATATACTTTTTACCGATATTGAAGAAGTATTTTCATTGTTTGCGTCGATCCCTACTCTGAGTTATCTGTGGAGATAAGGAGGTATGACCGTGACAAAAGCTGACATCGTAGACGTTGTGTCTCACGCAACCGGGCTGACTAAAGTTGACACGGAAGCTGTGATTGACGGCTTTTTGGCAACGATTACCGATTCACTCCAACGGGGAGAGCGAGTTGAATTTCGAGGTTTTGGCAGTTTTAGTCTCAAAGTGCGTAAACCAAAAAAAGCACGAAATCCGGGAACCGGCGAAGAGATCCATCTTCCGGAAAGAATTGTACCGGTATTTAAACCGTCCAAAATTTTAAAAGACAGCATCAATCAGCGATACAATACAAATTCATAATAAGTTTCGATTAAGGAGATTTTCAGTATGCCCTGTGGGAAGAAAAGAAAAAGAAGAAAGATAGCGACTCATAAACGGAAAAAACGTCTAAGAAGAGATCGTCACAAAAAGAAAATTAGATAGGTTTCCACATACATAATTTTTGGGGAGTGGTGAGGGCGGTCTGGTCGTCACCACTCTTTTTTAATGGAAGATAAAATATACAGTGTTTCCGAAATTTCCCGTGAGATTAAGCGGGTTATCGAACAGTTTATCCCACCGATTTGGGTCGAAGGTGAAATTTCAAATTTTACCGTCAGCCGAGTCGGACATGTTTATTTTTCCCTGAAAGATGAAAATGCATTGATCAACTGCGTTATGTGGCGAAATATTGCCGGTTCAATCCCGTTTCACCTGGCATCGGGAATGCGGGTGATTGTACGTGGTGATATTCTGACCTATTCGGCCCAATCCCAGTATCAGATTAATGTCAAAGAGATTCGGGCTGCCGGCATGGGTAGTCTCTTTATGGCTTTTGAAGTACTGAAAAATAAACTTAGCCAGGAAGGGCTTTTTGCACCGGAATTAAAAAAACCGATTCCGGCCTACCCAAAACGAATCGGCATAATTACCAGCATTTCCGGGGCAGCTGTTCGGGATATTATTGAAGTTAGCGGACGACGAAATCCAGCCATACAGATGGTCATCTATCCCGCCCAGGTACAGGGAGAAAAAGCCGCTGATACCATTATAGAAGGTATTGAAGTTTTTAATCGATATAAAAATGTGGATTTCATTATCATTAGCCGTGGAGGAGGATCCATTGAGGATTTGTGGGCTTTTAATGAGGAAAAACTGGTTCGGGCAGTGGCGGCTTCGGAATTGCCTATAATCAGTGCGATTGGGCATGAAGTTGATTTTACACTCTCCGATTTTGTGGCGGATTTCCGGGCACCGACGCCATCGGCAGCTGCCGAGTTGGCTGTTCCTGAAAGGAACATACTGGAGCAAAAACTTGTTCAGTACCGGAAAAGATCCGTACAGATTATCAGCCAAATAATTTCACAGAAAATGCAATTATTGGACAATTTATATTCAGGAATAATCCGGTCCAATCCTGAAAAAATCGTCACTGATAAAATTCATAACCTGACAGAGTTAAATCAACGATTACAAAATTCCGTTGCGCATAAAATTAAACAGACAAAATTGCACATGAATGATTACCGCAGCACCATTCATGCATTGAATCCAAAAGAGATATTAAAACGTGGATTTTCGATTGTTTATACCGATTCCGGTTCAAAGGTGGTTCGGTCGGTCAACGAGGTCTCAACAGGGAACAAGATTACTGTTGAAGTATTTGATGGTCGCTATAGCGCTGAAGTCAAATCGGTTAATAATCAGAAACCATAGAGGAGATACTAATGCCAAAGAAGAATTTATCATTGGAAAATTCCTTTAAAAGGTTGGATGAAATTCTGGGTGAACTTGAGTCCGGTGACGTCGATCTGGAGAAATCAATCGGTCTGTTTGAAGAAGCCATGGTACTTTCTGAAGATTGCCAGAAGCAGCTAAACGCACTGGAAAAACGTGTGAAAGTCCTTGTCGCAAAAGGTGGCGGAGACTACATTGAAGAGGATATTCAGGAGTAATTACCTATGAAAATTGGCCTTCATCTTCATCCGCAATACAAAACCATATCGAAATCATTACCTGAAATTGTTTCGTTTCTGATTTCAAAAAAGCAACAAGTGCTAATCCCTGAATTTGCCAACAACTATATTCAAATCGGGAATCCTTTGGTTGAGTATATTTCGGTTGAAAGAATCCCCAAGTTGGTCGATGCCATGTTCAGTATCGGTGGTGACGGTTCCTTTCTCGGAGCATCACGCCTGATGGCAAAAACCGGCAAACCCGTACTTGGAATTCATCTTGGTGGTCTGGGTTTTCTGTCCGATATCACAATGGAAAATTACAGGGAGCGGATAACGGCATTTTTGAATGGTGACTATAAAGTTGAAGAGCGCAGTATCTTAAATGCGGAAGTGTCTTTCGTTGATTGCCAGGAGACCTATTTCGCATTTAACGATTTTGTTATTGACAAAGGGCACGTATTAACAATGATAAAAGTCCGGACGTACGTGGATGATAATTATTTCAATACCTATCGGTCAGATGGTCTGATCATTGCGACACCGACAGGATCGACAGCCTATTCGTTGTCTGCCGGCGGACCGATCATTTCTCCTCACATCAATGTCATCGCGATCACACCGATTTGTCCTCATAGTCTGTCCGCCCGCCCGGTGATCTTATCGGATAATCAGACAATCCGGATCGATTGTACCGAACTGAACAGTGATGTTTCGCTGATTATTGACGGTCAAAATCGAGTATCGCTTGAAAAAGTGGATACCATCACAATTAATAAAGCCGATTTTTCATTGAATATCGTACGTTTTAAGGGCGATACATTTTTCAAGACTTTGCGTTCAAAAATGAACTGGGGCCTTGATGTGCGTGGCAACTGATTAAATTTACTTTGATTTAAGTCTGAAATAATTGTCGCGGATTCAGTCGGGATCCGGATAAGCAATTTCCGGAGATTTCTTGTAGATTCCTTCACATATTCTAACATTTGGTTTAAGAGGAAGTACACTTTCCAAATCATGGTGTGATCGGAACATATAAGCCTGTAAAACTGTCGTAACATTATGGTACAAAGAACCCCCTTTTTTAAAAAACTCCAAGGTAATATTGGTAAGCGAAGAATCTTCCATGTCAATACATAGACTAAGCCGGTTCATTTTTGCCATTTTCAGAATGGTTTTAAAATATTTCCATGTTTTATCGTGATCAAACTCGATTCCAAGCATAGATAACTTGATGGAAATTGTACTGAAGTGTTTTATTCTATTGATTCGGCTAATCAATTCTTTATACGGTTCTACGTATGCTTCGGTTTCGCCCAGATGCTGAATATGCTCACCAAGTATATCAACCGTCGTGTTAAAGGATTGTTGGGTCAGGTTGTTAATTACACGTAAAGCATCCTCGCCAGTCTTTCCGGAAACGTATTTCCGATCTACCAGTCCTACCATAAACCCGGAAGCCACGGGAACGGTTTTGACTAGTGTATTATTCAGCCGAAGCTCTGCTGTTTGTAAATAAATATACTGGAAAGGAGCGGAGTTATCAATTAATTATTGGTAAACAGTTGGACTTCGGTCATTGATTCCTTAGATTCGGGACAACTATTATGAGGATAGCCACATGAAAATGAAAACATTCAATATTGCACTGGTAGCACATGACCATAAAAAGAATGCTCTGATTGACTGGGCAAAATACAACCTTGACATGTTGAAGCCGCATAATTTATTTGCAACCGGGACTACAGGAACATTGCTGGAAACGAAATTGGGAATTACAGTCAATAAAATGCAGAGTGGTCCGCTAGGTGGTGATTTACAAATCGGGGCAATGATTTCTGAGGGAAAAATTGATCTATTGATTTTCTTCTGGGATCCGCTGGAGGCACAACCCCACGATCCCGATATCAGAGCGTTACTGCGAATTGCAGTTGTTTGGAATATTCCGGTGGCCTGTAATCGCGCTTCGGCGGATTATATCATTTCGTCAAGCCTGATGTCAGAAAACTATACCCGTGAATTACCGGATTATAGTGATTATAATGACCGTATGAATATCTAATCGATATTTAATCGAGAAAAGCGTCTGAAAAATATTGAAGTATTTCCAGACGCTTTTTGGGAGGTGGGAGAAATTTATTTATACGATTTTCCTACTTGTCTTCAGGACATCACGATTTTTTTCAGATTTCGTACTTCATTATAATAATTGATAAATTCGCTGTTGATAAATTCAATTTTCATTTGATTTTGATCTTCAATATCGATGTCAAAAACAAATTGAATATTTTTCCGATTACGACGGGATTCTACCAGTTGAAATCCTTTCATTTTAAGGTATGCGGAAAAGGCCAGATCATCGGTGACTAATAAATTCATACTGATATCCTTCATGTTAAATAATTATTAAAAGTTCATTTCAAATCCAGCCGATAGAAAAGCGGATGAAGTGTCATAATACAGATCATTTGAATGATTTATCCGGTACGAATAATTTATAAACAGATCCATTGATTTCAATACGGGAATTTTCTGTCCGGAAAACCTCTTCTCGATTTGGCTTGAGAAACTGCTCTGGTAATCCTGCCGGTTGCCCTTGCCGAGAAGCTCGTTTCCTTCCAGGTCATATACTGACCGGTTATTATAAGATTTTTCCAGGTAATCGCCGGAAATGATCAAAATAAACTGAAAAGGCATATATTGTTTTATTGACATAGATAGTTCCTGGCCAGAATAGCTATAATGGTCATCGAACAGGACCTCATCAGAATAAAATTCATCCAATACGGCAAATCGATTCTCTCCAGACAGGTTACTACGGATAAGATATTGCATCTGTACAGCCGTCAAACTACTGACACTCTGGGCAAGATTTATTGAGGCAGCGAGTTGTGATACATTTGGAGAATCGATGATATAGGTTCGTGAGAACAGTCCGTTTGGCCCTGTAGCCGAATATGTCTGATTTCCAGTATAGTCTTTGTAATAATATTCGATTCCAGTCTGTAGCGTTGTCCGTGTCTGAAAAAATTTACTGATATTTAGGGACAACACGTTTTCAAAATAACTGTAATCGGTATAATTAACATATGCCCTCATTCCCAGTGTATTTTTAGCTCGGAACATAATAGTCGGGTACAGGTAATATTTTACCGATGCAAAGCCATAAACGTTATTGTTGTCATATATATCATAGACCGGTTTGTCGATTCGAAAGCGGGCATATCCACCAAGATAAAATTCGTTTTTGCCATCACCTATCGATTGTTTTTTACTGATACCGATGTGATGATTTTGATTTTGCAGATCTGAATATTGTGAGAAGAGATTTAGATTACCATTATAATAAAGTGTGGTTTTTGACTTTGTCTGATGGAAAATAGTAAAATTCCATGTGGATATATAATCTTCTACGGGCGAATAATTCTGAAATATATTGTCCGTATAACTGCCATGAAGTTGAAAATTCAGGAATGTTTGGGCAGTGGCGGTATCGATTTGAAATATCATTAGAAATGCAAGAGCACCCGATAGATATTTTAGTGTTTTCATTGATTTCAACCTTTGAAATAACTGATATGATTTAATTAAAATGCTTAAAGCAGTGGGGTGTTTAGCCCCACTGCTTTAACGATAAATTATGGTCTGCCTTGGCGGCGTCCTCGTTCACCTGGTCTTGGTCCAGTCATTGGACCACCCACAGGCGCTTCAATGCCCCATTCACCAAGTTGATCAGAGATTGCTGACCGGATGTCTTCGCGTGATGCACCCTGATTTCTCATTGTTTGAGTCAATTCACGAATTTGGATACGCTGTTCATTATTAAGCCCGGGACCCTGTCCCATGTTTTCCGGAGCTTCGATGCCCCATTCTCCAAGAGTTGTGGTAACGGCATCATGGATATCTTCACGGGTTGCGTCCTCGCTCTGCATGGATTCAATTAATGTCTGAAGTTCTTGTTGTTGTTCTTCGGTGAGTTGATTCCAGATCGGGGAATTATTCATTTTGAACATACGGCGAAACTCAGGATCAATTCTGTTTGGAATACCGTCACCATCGTGATCCGGTGCATTGTCATTAAAACCATCGCCGTTTTCATCGATGAAAAAGGGTGGTGTGTCCTGGGCCAGTGCGTTGGTACTCAGACCGAGGAACAGAAAGCTGGCGGCAAAAACCAGCAGCATGACTGTCAGGGTTTTTTTCTTACTCATTTTTCTTCTCCTTTTTTGTGTTTTTATTGTATGATGTGATGTTTTCATTCTTTTATTCTTTTATTGTTCTCAATGTCAACCGTGGACTATTATTACAATGATGGTGCCAAAGTTTGCCATATGTTACTAAGTAGTTATAAATGAATAAGATAAAACGATAAAACATTGCGATATTAGATGATCAATAATAATTATATCGACGATATGGTCGAAGTCGCTCGACGGTTTCGTCGAAAGCATGGTTATATATATTTAATTTATCAGAAAATAAAGTGTGTATTTACTTTAGATTAAATTTTTTAATTTTATATCGAAGATTGCGTTCGGTAATACCGAGCAAGCGGGCAGCGCTGCTCTGATTTCCTTGCGTTACATGAAGTGAATTGACTATCAATTGTTTTTCCAATACTTCAACCTGAAGTGGGAGAGAGGTGCTGTTGTCGATTGATGCTTCACTTTGCAAATCGCGCAGGTGGATTGATAAATCTACCGTAGTGATTACATCATTTCTGGTCATTATAACGGCTCGTTGAATAATATTTTCCAACTCCCGGACATTTCCCGGATAATCATATTTCATTAATGTATCCATGGCTTCTTTGGAAACAGACAGTGGGGATTTATCTTCTTCTGAACAATATTTCTGTATGAAGTATTCGATAAAAAGTGGTATTTCTTCGCGACGGTTTCTCAATGCGGGAATGGAAATGGTGACCACATTCAGTCGGTAATACAGGTCTTCCCTGAATTTTCCTTCTCGCATCAATTGCTCCAGGTCCTGGTTGGTGGCGGTAATTAGTCTGACGTCGGTATCAATCGTTATAGAGCCGCCAACCCGTTCGAAATTCCGTTCCTGAAGTACCCGCAATAATTTTACTTGTGTAGACAGGGGGATATCGCCGATTTCATCGATGAATAGTGTTCCACCGTTAGCCATTTCAAAACGCCCTTTTCGTTGACGGTCGGCACCGGTAAAGGCGCCCTTTTCATGACCAAAGAATTCGCTTTCCACTAAATTGTCCGGGACTGCTGACACATTTACGGCAATAAAGGATTTGTCATTTCGTGGGCTGGCCTGGTGGATGGTTCTAGCCAAAACCTCCTTTCCGGTTCCGCTTTCACCACGCAGTAATATTGTTGCCCGGCTCTGAGCCGCCCTCCCGGCAGTGTTCAATACCGATTCCATTGCAGCGCTTCCGCTGATCAGATGGTCGAAATTATATTTGGTCTTGAGAGATTCTTTTAGACTCCGGTTTTCGCTCAGGATTTGCTTTTTATCCAGAACCTTTTTAATGATGATATCAAGGTAATCAAGGTCAATGGGTTTTTGGAGATAATCGCTTGCGCCGGCTTTCATTACTTCCACCGCATCTTCAATATTTCCGAAAGCCGTTACCATTATCACATCAATTTCCGGATTTAGCAGCTTAATCTTTCTAATAAATTCAAGACCGTTCATTTCCGGCATTCGATAATCGGTTAGTACAATATCGATTATGTTTTGTTTAAGAATATCTAAACCAACGTTACCGGTATTTGCC
>Ga0268277_1000949_pt1 | contig 21574 bp, 26 predicted proteins | sample saktaG_5_FD_190132 | JGI IMG/M metagenome (GOLD analysis project Ga0268277, IMG submission 190132) | Saline water microbial communities from Sakinaw Lake, British Columbia, Canada - sak_2010_1_5_50m | ecosystem: Environmental > Aquatic > Non-marine Saline and Alkaline > Saline ...
GACCGCAGGAAACAAAATTATTTTTCATCAACAGGCAATGTTCTGGCAATTGCATGGGATATTGCAGACAAAAAGAAAGGAATGAAAATACAGCAGTTCATAATGAAAAACAGGCTTGACATTGTTCCTATGGTAACAAACTATCCTTCCTATCCCTGGTATAAGTCATCTATTCTTAATATTTTTGGAGGACTCCTGAAATATCATAACGGTTATTCATGGCCTTGGATTGGCTGCTTTGATGCTATTGCAAAGAATAAACTAGGCATGAAAAAAGAATCAGAAAAAGTTCTTAAGAGAATTGCTAAATTAATTTGCAAACACAATACAACATCTGAAATTTACAACAGCAGGGGAAAAAGGATTAAAACATGGATTTATCAGAGCGAAAACAGATTCAGCTGGACAGCAGGATTGTTTATACTGGCTGTCAATGAGATCATCAGGCCAAAAAAATAATTTCTATTTCTGTTAAAAACAAAACATTTATATATAAGTATAATTATAAGTATAATAATATTAATTAACATAAGTAGAAAAATAAGTATAAAATGCACGAAATAAGAAGAAAGCTTTACAAGCGTGGCTCTAGTTATGAGACAACCATACCCATGCCGCTGCTCTTTGCACTTGATAAAAATAAAAAATATGATGTTATTTTTCAGTTTGATTCTAAAAAAAATATCTGGCTTATAAAATTTGAAGAAACAAAGAAGGGGTAAACATGAAGAAAAAACTAAAGGAGATAGTTGATAACCTTGAGCACAGTGACTTATTAAAGCTTAAGAGAGACCTTGAGGAAGAAGAGGGGATACATGTAAAAAGACTCATTAGTGAGAAGATACAGCAGCTTGAAGACAGTGAAAAAGCAGTATGTGCTGTATGCGGAAATCCAATAAACCCTTATTACACAGAGCATTACACTTTAGTATTTGGCCCAAGGGATTTCAGGAAAAAAGCATCTTTTTGTGCTCTTGACTGCCTGGAATTCTTCCTGAAAAATTTAAAGCAGGCAAAAACAATAAAAGAATAATATAAAAATTTAAAAACAAACCCAGATTCACTTTTTAACATGGCAGAATATTTGTATGACACAAAAATCCCAAAAGAAAGAATTGCTATGCTTATAGGCAAGGATGGCATCACCAAGAAACATATAGAGTCAGCCACGAAGATAAAGCTAAAGATAGACTCAAAAGAGGGAGATGTTTTTTTAGAGGGAGAGGATGCATTAGGGCTTTACAGTGCAAGAGAGGTTGTAAAGGCAATTGGGCGCGGCTTTAATCCAGAGATAGCACTTCTTTTGTTAAAACCAGATTACATGTTTGAAATGATTAACATGCTGGATTATATTAAATCAAAAAATAGTATGATAAGGCTGAAAGGAAGGGTCATTGGAGCAGAAGGCCGCTCAAGAAAAACAATAGAGGAATTAACAGAAACATATATTTCAGTTTATGGCAAGACAATAGGCATAATCGGTTTTTCAGAGAATGTTGCTATAGCAAAAAAAGCTGTTGAGTCATTGTTAAGCGGAAGCCCGCATTCCAGTGTCTACAAATGGCTGGAAAAAAGAAGAAGCAATATGAAAAGAAAAGATTTTTAGATAAAATGATAAAGCAAACAGAGCTTAGCGAATTAACAGAAATAAATCCGGAGCTTGTTGAAACGCCAAAGACAAAAGCGCATGAAATGGCAAAAAAGCAGAGGGAAATATCTGTTGCCGAGTTTTTTAGCCGTAACAGGCATCTTCTTGGCTTTGACAACAAGAGAAAAGCATTATTGACAACAATAAAGGAAGCTGTTGACAATTCGCTTGATGCCTGTGAGGAAGCAAGGATTTTGCCTGAAGTTAGTGTACAAGCCATAGATATGGAAAATGACCGCTTCAGGATTATTGTTGAGGACAATGGGCCGGGAATAGTAAAAAGCCAGATTCCAAAAATATTTGCAAAATTACTTTACGGAAGCAAGTTCTTTAAGCTAAGCCAAAGCAGGGGCCAGCAGGGCATTGGAATATCAGCTTCTGTTATGTATGGCCAGCTGACAACTGGGCGCCCGGCAAAAATAACATCAAAAATCTCACCTAATGAGCCAGCACATTATTATGAGCTGCATATTGATACTCATAAAAATAAGCCAAGAATAATAAAAGAAGATATTGTTGAATGGAATAAAGACCATGGAACAAAGGTTGAGATTGATATAGAAGCCTCTTACCTAAAAGGAGGGCAGAGCATTGATGAATACATAACGCAGACAGCAATAATAAATCCCCATGTAACACTGATTTATACAAATCCTAAGGCAGAACAGATTATATTTGCAAGGGCAACTGATCAACTGCCAAAAGAGCCAAAGGAAATAAAGCCGCATCCATATGGTGTTGAGATTGGCAGGATGATAAAAATGCTCAAGCTAACTGAATCAAGAACTTTGCAAAGTTTTCTTACAAATGAATTTTCAAGGGTTGGCTCTGGAACTGCAAAGCAGATCTGCGAAAATGCTGCACTCTTGCCTAATACAAAACCAGGCAAGCTCTCAATGGAGATGACAGAAAAGCTTGTTCAGGGAATAAAAAAAACAAAAATAATCTCGCCTCCAACAGACTGCATTTCTCCAATTACTCAGGATTTGATTGAAAAAGGACTAAGAAAAGAAATAAATGCAGAGTTTTACTGCTCTGTTACAAGACCGCCAAGTGTTTACAGCGGAAATCCATTTGTTATTGAGGTAGGAATTGCATATGGCGGCAATCAGCCAGCTGATAAAACAGCAACATTATTGAGGTTTGCAAACAGGGTTCCTTTATTGTATCAGCAGGGAGCTGGTGCAATGTTCAAGTCTGTTGTGTCAACAGCATGGAGAAACTATGGCCTGCAGCAGAGCAATGGTTCTTTGCCCATTGGCCCATTAACTATTTTAGTTCATATTGCATCTGTCTGGGTTCCATTTACATCTGAAAGCAAGGAGGCAATAGCGCAATATCCTGAAATTATTAAGGAACTGAAGCTTGCTCTGCAGGAAGCTGGAAGAAAGCTTGGCTCTTATGTTAAAAAGAAAAAAAGAGTTGGCTTTGAGCTTAAGAAAAGAGGTTATATTGAAAAATACATCTCTCATGTAGGAGAGGCATTAAAAGAATTAATTGGCTTAAAAGATGATGAAGAAAAGAAAGTTGAGTTATTGCTTAAGGAAATTTTAGAAGAGCACAGGGGCAAGGTTGAGTCAATGGAATTTGACAAAGAGAAAAATCTTGATTATGATGAAGAGCTTGCATTAAAGCATGAGAAAGAAGGTGATGATAGTGAGTAATAATGTTTCTTCACAAATAAAAGAAATTGCTTCTGGAATTTATAAAAAGATTTTAAGCAAAAAGCAGCCTGATTTAAACATGCCATTGCGCTCATTAAGCAATGTTGAATACAATGATGAGGAAGGTTATTTCAAGCTTCTTGGCAAGCTAAAAACTCGAACCTTAACAGCTTCTACAATAAAAACATTTGCGCAAACACTAAGGATGATGATCCTATCAAAACAACTCGTTGAAAGTGATGACATTGCAACAAAAAGAGAGGCATATTATGTAAGCAAAAACTGGGGTGATGCCCGCTTTAAGGAACAGCCGGAATCAGATACTGTTATGGATGATATTGAGGCAATGATGATGGTAAACAGGGAAGCTCTTGGTTTTATTCCTGAGGAAAAAGGCGGAGCTGTTTCTGGGAAGCTTATTGTTATTGACCAGGATCCAGATACAAAAAAAGAAATTAAAATTGACTGCACAAAAATGGGCTCTGGAGCATATGCCATACCAAACTCTGTAGAGCACTTAAAGTTTGAGACAAAGGCTGATTTTGTACTTGCAATTGAAACAGCAGGTATGCATCAAAGATTGGTAAAGCACAAATACTGGAAAAAGGCAAACTGCATACTTATTAGCATGGGCGGTGTTCCAACAAGGGCATGCAGGCGTTTCATAAGAAAGCTTTCAGATGAACACAAGCTGCCTGTCTATGTTTTTACTGACTGTGATTTTTATGGGTTTATGAATATTTATCGAACTTTAAAAGTTGGAAGCGGAAATGCAGCTCATATAAACAAATATTTCTGTGTTCCAAATGCCCAGTTTCTTGGTCTTACACCCCAAGATATAATTGATTATAAACTGCCAACACATCCTTTGAAAGAGGTTGATGTTAAGCGGGGCAAGGATGCAATAAAAAACGACCCTTTTGTTCATCATTACAAGCAGTGGCAAAAGGCCATAAAGCAGTTAAATGACATGAAAGTCAGGGCAGAACAGCAGGCTTTGGCAGTTGGCGGCCTTAACTTTGTCATGGAAAAATACCTCCCTGACAAACTAAAGAACCGCAAGACATGGCTGCCTTGATTAAAACATCATTATCATGATTTTTAAAAGAGATGAATTAAGACTTTTGTGGCCTTTTTATTTGTATTATCTAATCTATGGATTATCCATTATGATAATGCCTTTTATGATAATCTATTTTAGAAATTTAAATTTTTCATTTTTTCAAATAGCAATAATTACCGCTACTTTTTCTATTAGCATGTTTTTATTTGAAATACCTACAGGCGCATTTGCAGATGGATTCAGCAGAAAATATTCTGTTATTTTAGGATTTTTTATTACAGCAATAGCAGTTATTTTAATTCCTTTAACAACTAATTTTTATCTTTTATTGCCATTATGGTTTTTAGCAGGCATTGGTATGACATTTGTGAGCGGTGCTGAAGAGTCCTGGGTTATAGACAATCTTAATAAATACAAAAGAAAAGATTTGCATCATGAGTTTTTTATTAAGAGCCAGAGTTTAGCTGCATTTGGAGTAATTTTTGCACCTTTTATAGGTGCGGTCATTGTAAAAGTTCATTCAATAAGCATCCTCTGGTTTATTTTTGGCTTTGGGTTTTTGCTGAATGCAATGATTTTATTTTTATTTGGAAAAGAATATTATAAACCAAAAAAAGTAAAGATTTTTGAGGCACTCAGAGGAACATACAAAAATAGTAAAAAAGCATTAAAATTTACTGTATCGCACAAGATTGTATTCTTAATAATTTTAGGTGTATTATTTACTGGATTAATGGTTATTGGCGGCGATGGTTTTCAGCCATTTTTAGTTAGTCTTTCTATGCCAGCTTATCAGCTTGGTTATATGTATTCAATTATGGCAGCATTAATCATAGTAACATCATTTTTATCAAGATTGTTTGTAAGGTTCAAACCAAAACATCTTGTGTCTTCAATTATTTTTATCAGAATGCTAATGCTTTTATCCTTATTATTTATCCATCCTCCATGGTATATTGTTGCTGCATTTATTTTTATAATAGAAGGTGCGCTTTCTTCACTTAAAGGACCAATTTTGCAGACTTACTTGCATAAGTTTATACCAAAGAATATTCGTGCAACAGTCATTTCCACCAAAAATATGGCAACAACGTTAGTTATTGGATTGTTTTCTTTAATTGCAGGAGTCTTTTTAGATATTTTTGGGCCGCAGAAAGTATTGGCCTATGGAAGCTTATTTGGAATCTTTGCAATAATAGCATACCTTAAAATTAAGGATTAATTATTTATGAAATATTTCTTCAAGCCTGAGAATGTTTCTTTAGCTTGCTCTTTGTTTTCTACTCCTACAACAATTAAATTTATTTGTCTTTATGTTTCAATTTAAAGAACTTATTAAACTCTTTGAATCCCCTTCCTTCCCAAAAAGAAATTGCCCCATTATCCAAAGAATGTGTGCTTACTGTTATCCATTTTATTTTATTCTTATCAAACCAGTTAATAGCTTCTTTAAATAACGCAGAACCAACTCCTTTTTCTCTAAAATTAGGATTAATATATGTTTCAGCGATATATCCAGCTTTTTGTAAGAAAGGTTTTCTTTCTTCTATTTCAGCAAGCAAATAACCAATAATCTTCTTATTCTCTTCGGATACAAGAAATAACTTATTTTTATCTATTAGTATCTTTTTTATGTAATCATATTGTTTATTTGAAGAAAACCATTTTTTATCTATTTTGTCAATAAGATCCATCTTATCCCATTTTTCATAAAGTGCTAGCATTAAAGGAGCAATTTCTTTTATTTCTTCATTCTTTAATTTTCTAATAACCATTTTAACCTCCTAAATATTTCTTCAAACCTGAGAATGTTTCTTTAGCTTGCTCTTTGTTTTCTACTCCTACAACAATTGATTTTATTTGTTTTATACTCTTGATAAATCTCATAGACTTATCTAAATTAAATCCTTCTGGGCTTGTAAAAGCTTTATATGCAGTAATTGGTTTGCTTGATTTTTTAATTTCTTTTAAAGTATAATCAAGATTTGGACAAGCAAAATCTTTATTAATCCAAATCCATGTTCCGGCTACATTCAAAGACTCAATCTTTTGAAGTGCTAATCCTCCCCCCTCGCATATTCCAATCGGAACAAAATCCAACTCTCGTGCAATTTCTATTTCCTTTTTTACAATGTCTTCTCTTCCAAGAAGAACTAAAGCACTTCTTCCAAGATTTCCAACTAAACAAAAATCACAAAAACTAAGTATCTTCAATTGCTTTTGATATTCCTTTTCATCCAATCTAAAAGATTTAATTTCTTCTTCAGAAAATCTTTTTTTAATATCAGCATCTTTAAACCAGGAACAATCCTTTATTAAATCTTGATCAAAATAATATCTTTCTGATGCACCTAATCTTGCAAGATTTTCTTGTAACCATAATGATTTGTTTTCCAAATAATAATTTGTGTACCAGTGATGATTTGAAATGCAAACAATTTCCGGATGTTTTTTCTTAAATTCTTTTAATACTTTAATTAATACTGGATGAGGTGACATACTAAATCCCCTAACTCCGTTAGAATAAGCTGTTTCAACTGCTTCCTTATAAGCAATTTCTCGCTCTTTTTCAGAATTATATTTTTTACATTTTTTAAACCATCCAGTAAAATGATCTTCACCCATAATTACTGTTGGATAATTCTTACCTTCAATTTTAATAAATGGAAAATGGTTCATATTCTTCAAAAAAGAACTTTTAGGTATATAAATTTGTTGATATTGCCAATATAGTTCTCATTTTGAAATCCTAAAAAATAAAAAAAATAAAATTTCTTAGAAAATCTTTTTGTAAAATTCTTCTCTTCCAATGCCATCTATTTCATCAACTATCTTGGCCAATATCCTGAACAAGTCTTTACCTTTCCATTTGTCATACATTAACCAAGACATAATCATCAATGCTGCAAATTTAACAGCATCAAATATGTGTTGTTTTTCCAGTTTTGATAAAGGCTTATACTTTTTGTATATTTTTATTATTTTTTTTGCTTTATTGAAGTTAAACTTTTTTTCATAAAATCTGACCCAATACAGTAAAATTACACCAATATCATATATCAGGAAAGCGTAACAGGCATCATCAAAATCCAACACTCCAGATAGTTTATTACCTTTATACTTGATATTTTCCTTGCCAAAATCTCCATGTATTACACCCTTTGGCAGATTTCTTGGCAAAACTAAATCTCCTACCTTTGATTTCATCAAATCAAATCTTTTTATGCCTTCTTTCCTATCATTAAAACGTCTCATTTCTATTTTAGAAACATTTATACAAAACTCTTTAGTTCGAGGCTCCCTATGATTATGATTAATTGGCTTATATCCTTTTGATATCTTATGAAATAACGCCAAGTACTTTATCATTTCATGCAGCTGCCTATTATTCAGATTCTTGACATGATGGCCCTCTATGTAACTAAAGAGCACATAAGGCTTGTTTTTGTATATTCCTATAAACTTTCCATCATCCTTCTTTATAGGCCTGGCACATGGATACTCATGTTTCCTAAGGTACTCCAGAAAGTCAGTTTCAAAAGACACGCTTTTTTTAGTTCTGTTCTCATAATATCTTAAAACAAACCTTCCTTTGGTTGTTTTCAGTAGTATGTTAGTCTGGACATAGCCCTGCTTGAAAGGTTTAAAATCGAGAAATTCTCCTATATCATATTCTGAAATGATTTTTTTCAATTCTTTGTTTGAAAACCTTGTTTTAACGGCCATATTTATTTAATCTTTTTATGGATATATAAATTTGTTGATATTACAAATATTTCTAGATATGTCTTTACAATTGATCAGCAAGCCAATATGTTTATAAATCAGTTTATATATTAAAATTATATGCTTCAAAAATATGAGTCTAATATATGGAAATATTATGTTTATCAGTTTTTCAGTGGATTTTATCTTATTGAGTCTATTGGAATCTTATTTTACTTACTAGCAGGTATAAGCTATTTCCAACTATCAACAATCGAAGTAATTGGATTAGTTATTGTTTTCTTATTAGAAATTCCTTCTGGAGCTTTTGCAGATTTATTTGGGAGAAAATACAGTGTTTTTATAGGACTGTTCTTAACAGGCATAGAATTAATCTTAATTGCTTATGGATTTAACTACTTATTTTTCTTAATTGCTGCATTTATTGGAGGAATAGGCGGTTCTCTTATATCTGGTGCAGATACAGCATTGCTTTATGATTCTTTAAAGAAAATTAAGAAAGAAAATAAATTTAATAAAATACTGGGAAAAGGAAAATCAATTTTCTATATGTCAGTGGTTATTGCAACTGCTATTGGTAGTTTGATATACATCCTAAATAAGCCATTAGTATTTTACCTTAATGGATTAGTTTTCATTTTGGGTGCTTTCTTTTTCCTTTCGATGTATGAGCCTAGAAACCATAAAGATAAGTTTTCACTGACAAAACAAATAAAACACATAATTGCTAGTTTCAAATATACAATCCACAACAATAAACTAATTTGGGTAATTTCCTTTTCAATTTTTTCAGGTGCATTTATTTCTATTTTTCATAATATGCTTAGACAACCTTATATGAAGTCAATAGGAATTGATATAACCGTATTTGGTATTTTAACTTCCATATTATTTTTAGCCAGAAGTTTTGTTTCATACAAATCACATGATATTGAAAAGAGAATTGGTGAAAAATTATCACTTTATTTGATAGTAATATTACAAGCAATAGCTTTCTTTGCAATGGCTTTTGTTAATATCTATTTAGCTTTTATTTTTGTGATTATTATTTATTGTATTTGGTCATATCAAGAAATAATAATGGAAGGTTATTCTAATAAACATATGAATTCTAAACAGAGAGCAACACTTATTTCAATTCAAAATTTCTTTAGAAGTATAACCTTGGTAATTGCTTTCTTAATTGTTGGATGGATAGTTGATTTAACATCAATTTCTTATACTTTATATATACTTTCTGGGACTTCACTAATTATTGGTTTATTTTTATTATTTAATAAAAGATAATTTTTTGATAAGATTTATATATAAAATAGTTTTCATTAACTTTTATGGTGAACTTTCCATTTTATAAGCAGGAAACAAATTATACTTGTGGAGCTGCTTCAATGCGAATGGCTTTGGAAGCTTGCGGCATTAAGAAATCTGAAAAACAGATTGTAAAATTGTTGAGTACAAATAAGGTGCGAGGCACTTGGCATAAAGATTTCTCAAAACTCGCTGAAAAATATAAATTAAATTATGCAGTCAAAAGAAATTCAAGTATTAAAGACTTAAAAGAATTTCAAAGAAAAGGATACATAATAATCATTTGCTATTATTATCCATCTGAAAAAGTAGACCATTATTCAATTCTAAAGAAGATAGATGATAAACATATTTATTTTTTTGACCCTTTCTTTGGAGCAAAACATAAATATACACTGAAATACTTTAATAAAATATGGAAAAGTGACCCAAACTATGACAATGAAAGATGCTGGTTCTTTGCATTAAAAAATTAGTGTGTCAAGGCTGCTAGCTTTACCAACATGGAACAAGAATTAAAAGCCTGTTCCATCTTTTGTATTTTTTCCACCAGTTGTGCAATAGTCATCTATTACTCCAGCTGCATTATTATAATCATCAATATTTATAATTCCATATTTTTTTTGAAGTTCTATTGCAAAATCAGATAAATTAACTAGGCCTTTATCAAATAATCTTTCAACAATTGCAGCTTTGTATCCCACATCTGTACAATATATTGCCTCAGGTGCAATACATGGATTTTGTTCTATAGACTTATTCATCCTTTTCTTATACTCACTTAATTTTCCTTCTAATTTCTCTTTTGTAACTGGATCGTTTGGCAAAATTAAATATATTTCCATTTTATTATACCTCCATTAGTCTTGTTTTATATTACCTAAAAAGTATAACTACTATATAAATCTTTCGGTTTTGTTACCACTAATAAAAGACAAATTTAAATCAAAAGGCTGCTTGAACTAGCCCTTTAAGAAACATTTATATAAGTTATAATCCAATCTTAATTTAAGATGACTTATTTAAGATCAACAAAAGAATTTTACAGAAAGCTGAAAACAGAAGGCATGTCAAAATTAATGACTAAAGAAAGAGACAAAGCATACATAAAATTTCTAAAAGATCATTTGAATAAAAATCAAAAGATTCTTGATTTAGCATGTGGTTATGGGAGATTAACAATTCCATTAGTAAAAGCAGGATATCCAATAGAAGGGATTGACTTAATTCCAAATTTTATAAAAGATGCTAAAAAAATAGCTAAGAAGAACAAAATTTGTGCTAAATTTAGAATTGGTAATATGCTAAGTTTGCCATATAAGAATAATTATTTTGATGTAATCATTTGTATGTGGTCTTCTTTTAACCATTTGCTAACTAAGAAAAATCAAATCAAGGCTCTTAATGAAATGATTAGAATACTAAAAGGAAAAGGATTTGCTATAATTGATATGCCTTCCTACAGAATAATTAATGAAAAACATTTGATTATGGGAACTATCGGTGGATTTGAAAATGTTGACTACATTCATAATAGAAAATCATTAATAAATATACTTAAAAAATCCAAAATAAAGGATTATAAAATTAAAATAGAAAACATTGGCAAAAGGAAAAGACTTCTTCTTTACATTTATAAATGAATGAGGTATGTTTGCGTCATAATGCGATATGCTTTGCTCCAGTATTTTTCTTGCAGAAAAAATGTATAACAACGATTGCATATGTTTTACACAATTGGTTTTTTGATAAGAAGAAGATAAAATAAACCGCTAATAAGACCAAGAAGTATAAGAAATACGCTAATATTATTAGAGTTTGAAGGACCAATAACATTTCCTGTTATTGAAGGATTAAAGAAAACTGAAGAAACAAATAAAAATGTAGTTATAATTAACAAAAGATATGTTCTATGTCTTCTAATTCTACTCTCTAAGTCATCCGAATTTTCTGATTTGATAATCTCTTCTTTTACATTTCTTTTGTTAACACCATAAGCATTAGCACGAACTAATTTATTAAATGCAGTTCTAATTTCATCTTTTGATAAAAACTTGCTTTTAATTCCAATATCCTTAAAATTTCTTTCATTAGCTGGATGGGTAATCCATTCATAACTGTTGTATATATCCAAAAGGTATCTGGCTGCCCTTACTTGAATATTATGCTCATCCATACGAGGATAAAAAGTGTGTACAATTTCATGCATTATCGTATAGACTATTTCATCCTTATATTTTAATGAATTATCCATAAAGATAGTTTCAACTCCATCAATTTTTTCTACAAAGGAATTCCAATAAACACCATCTTTAGTTACAACTTTTGAAGGAAAATCAATCTTAAAAATACTTTTTGGTGGATTTGAGTGTCCTTTAGGGATATACCCCTTATCCTCTAAAAATTCTAAACTAGCATCTAAGTAATTAAGAATATTTGTGTAATACTCTGATTTCTCTTTTTCTGTTTTTATTAGCTTTCCATTTTGATCTTTGTATTCCATAAATTGAAAATATATCTATAAAAATATTTAAATCTTTCTATTATAATTTGTGGTACAACAATAAACCTAATTAGACAATAAACTAAAAATAAGTCTAATATTTTTCAGTCTGATTTAAAAGAGGAATAGACTAAAATATTTTTAGAAAAAAATGATTTTTTATAAAAAGAATTTATAATGAAACTAAAAGCAATGAAGCATATTTGGAGTATTTACCTTAGATACTTTTTGGACTTTTCAAACCATTTAGAAAGCTCAGCATCAAAATCTGTATCATAGCGGTGTGCAACCTGCATAATAAGAATCAGCAAATCTGTCAATTCATGATTAACAACAGATTTATCATTTGGATTTGATTTAAGAATACTAACTTCCTCTTCAAACATTTCCATCAATCTTGAAAACTCAGTCTTATCAAACCCTGCTTTTTCATCAAACTCTTTCACTTTTTGTTTTAACTCAGCAAGTTCCATATATTAGTAAAAACTAATTAAATATTTAAATTTTATTGCCTTACTTCTTTATTATGATTATATTACACTAAAGACTTCCAATTCTTTTTATAATATTGAAACTTTTTATTGAACTCTTCTTTGGAAGTGAGGTCTACATTTAAAGATTTGAGTTTTTTCTTAAGTAATTCAGATTCTTTTTCTTTGGTTTTTTCAGCACACATCTTTTCAAGTTCTATAATATAGCCATATCCTTTGGTAAAATCCAAACAAACAGTGATATCATCCCATTTAAATTCAAATCTTTTCCTGAACCATTTTATTTCAATATTATAACCTAAGGCAAGAAATAATTTTTCCAAATTCTCAAATTCGTCTCTATCAAACTTAATTTCAATTTCTTCCCTATAATCATCGTGGATATTTCCTTTTTTCATCCAGACTTTTGAAAAAAAGTTATTTCTTTGTATCCTTAAATCTTCATCACAATCAAAATAAAAAGTCTCTTGATAATCTTCTTTACTCAATTGGGCATTCTGCTTAAAGAAATCTAATAATTCTTCAAATTGTTCTTTTGAAATAAAGCTTCTAACTTCTGTTTCTATATTCATACTGTTAAACTAATTTAATTATTAATGAAACTTTAGATTTTTGAGTGCTTTTGTTCTTTAACAATCTTATGGTACTCAAATATTATTTCTTTTTCTGAATCTTGTTGTCTAAGTATGAAGCAATAAGTGCTGCAACTGTGAACAACACTGCAAACTCACAATAAACAGAAGGAAAAATAATCTTAAACGCAGGAAAAATAATAAAAATGACAACTGCCGGAAGAAGTGTTATTAGAGCGGCTGCAAAAATTACAGTATATAACTTCCTTTTTAATTGATTTTTTTCCTTATTAAAGCTATTTAATAAAAAATAACAAAAAAGCATAATAAACCCAAAATAATAAACCCCATAAATATATGAAAATAATGAGTTAAACAGGTCTTTAATTACTATTACAAAAAAAGTTGTGCATGTGCTTTCGATGATAAAGTCTGGCTTGAGAAGAGCCATTAAAGAGAAGATTACAGGCACAAGATAAAGGGTTGTGTAATTATACTTTCTGTTAGTTAGCTTCATAATAAAATGCAGCCCAACTGCAGGAAGAAAAGAATAAGTAATGAAGCCCATTTTAGCCCAAAAGAAAGGATAATTGCTTGTGCACAGCATAAATTCTGTGAACTGATAAAATCCCAAAATATAGATTAATAATGGAAAGAACCGGTTGATTAAGGATTTTCTGCAAAACACAAGAATTGCAGTAGCGACGACAAACTCAAATATTGCTGTGGACAATGAAACAATCGGCGTGAAACACATATAAAACAACAATAGCAACCCATATATAATGTTTTTGTTATCTTATTTTCTTCCTATTTTTTCTTACGTGTGCAACTAACCTATTATAGCTCCTGCCAACTGGAACAATTGTTACTTGTTTACTGCCAATTAATCTCCTAAGCCTATTTTTTGCTTCACTATACCCTTTTTGATTAGAATCAGGAGCATTAAATCCTGCTATCCTTATTCTATTAGTTCCCTGTATTTTTCTGGCAACTTCAAAAGTATCTCCATCAATTATCCTTTTTACAGTTCTTCTAATAGTCATACAGGTATCACCCCAGTTAATTTATCCAAAATATTTACATTATCAACATAAACTTCTGCTTCCAAAACAGGGTATTCTTTCAGTTCATCTATAACCTTTCTTAAACATTCATTAAAGGATTGTATCAATAATTTTACTTTTTCATCTTTTTTGTTTAAAATAAATAATTGTGTTCCTGATACTTCACGGGATTTCTTTATTATATTCTCTTCTTCCAATTCTTTAATTATTTGATATAATTTAGGTTTTGAAATATTAATTTCCCCCAAAATATCACTTACTGCGAAATCCAATTCTCTTAATTCAAGAATAAACTCTAAAACCTTGTTTCGTAAACTCTTTCCATAAATTTTACAAAAAGTTCCATATTCATTTTTTTTCATTTCAAATCACCTATTCTAATTCTAAAATCTTTTCAATTTCAGGTAAACATTTTGGGTTAATGCTTATGTGCCAGCTTGATCCTTTTCTTGTTCGTTTTTTTAGCCTGATTAAGTAGGGCTTTATTTTCTTATATTCCTTATCAAATTCTCTAACTTCTTTTTTTGTGAGCCATTTTGTTCTTGATTTGATAAGTATTTTTTCTGGAAAATGCTTTCCCCCGATATATCTCTTGTTAACCAAAAATGTCAAACAGGCCATTAATGCTTTATTCATCTTAGTTCACTAAAATTAACTACAAGTTAACTATAATTAACTATACTTTATAAATCTTCCTATTTTAATTTATAAATATATAAATAAGCAGGTAATATTATGTCAAAAAACTCTTGCGTTTTATAAAAAGTGAAATTAATAGTCATTAAATGAATTTATAATCAATTTAATAAAAAGATTTATTAAAAAGCTCTTTTTCTAGTTTTATATGGTCAACAAGAAAAAAACACCCATCTGCTGCAAAAGTTGTGATAAGTGGCCGGTCTTTGGTGATAAGTGCTGGGTGTATTGGGAAGGCAAAAAACACTGTTCAATGCACTCTAAAAAAGAGTAATTTTAATAAACTTTATAAATAAAACCCTTCTCTTTTGTTTTGTGGGCCTATAGCCTAGTCTGGTAATAGGTTATCTATTGGGCAAATAAGGCGACAGCCTTCTAAGCTGTAGATCGAGGGTTCGAACAGCTTTTTGCTATAAAAGTAAGGGCTTTGAAAGTCCCTCTAGGCCCGCCATGCAGAGGTAGCCAAGCGGCTAAGGCGAGCGGCTGCAACCCGCTTATTCCAGGGTTCGAGTCCCTGCCTCTGCTTTTTTAATTAAATAGGAGTTCTGATGGCATTGAAAAAAATCCTTATAAGGAAAGAGAAAAGAGAATTCATAGAAGACCTTCAAAAAGAGGTTAGAATAGCAAAGAAAAGAGTATATTATGTTGAGGACTTGGAAAATGATTTCCATACAACTGAGGGGATAATTCCCAAAAGCGAGCTTAAGAAAAAAGACGGAAGCATAATAAAAACAAAACAGGGCAAGGAATTAATCATGTTCTCTCCAAGCTTTATTGATAATTACAAAAGAATCAAAAGAAAAGCCCAGATAGTTTTGTTAAAGGATATTGGATTAATAATCGCAGAAACAGGAATTAACAGGAACAGCACAGTTGTTGATGCAGGTGCTGGCTCTGGAGCATTGTCATGCTTTCTTGCAAACTATGTTAAAAAAATATATTCTTATGAAATAAGAGATGATTTTATTGATTTAGTCAAGGAGAATATAAAGATGCTTGAGCTGAAAAACATAGAACTAAAAAAAAGCAATATTTATGAGGGAATTAAAGAAGAAAATATTGATTTAATAACCTTAGACCTTCCAGAACCATGGAAAGTAATAAAGCATGCTGAAAAAGCCCTAAAGATTGGCGGCTTTTTAGTTTCATATTCAACTTCTATTCCCCAGACAGCAGACTTTGTCAATGAGATAAGAAAAAGCGATAAGTTTCTATTTCTGAAAACATCTGAGCTTATTGACAGGGAATGGAAAATAGATGGAAGAAGAATAAGGCCTAAATCAGATGGAATAGGCTTCTCAGGATTCATTACATTTGCAAGAAGGATAAGATAATTATTTGATTTTGTCTTTTGTGATAATCTCCCCAGGTAGTGTTCCAAGGCCTGGCCAGATTTTCCTTCCTGGATAAATCAATGTCCCGATGCCAGTATTCACATTATCACCTATAAAAGCACCAAGCTTTCTTCTTTTTGAGTCAACCTTTTTTCCATTAACAATAGTTATGTTGTCCTTTGCATCATGCCTGTAATCTGCACTTATTGTTCCTGCACCAACATTAACGTTTTCCCCAACAACAGAATGCCCAATGTAGCAGTTATGCTTTGCCTTTACATTATCCATTAAAACAGAATCAACTATCTCTGCTCTTGTCATTACCATATCCATTATTATTGTGTCTTTTCTTATGAAAGCATTTGGTCCGATTTCACAGTCATTTCCAATATATGCTGGACCTTCAACATATGTTCCTGATTTTATTAAAGTGCCCTCACCAATAAAGACCTTGCCTTTTATTATCACATTTGGCTCTATCTTTCCAAGTATCTGGCTTTTTTTCATCCTGTTAATCATGAACACATTCGCCTCAAGATAATTCCATGGGTATGTGATAGGAATCCAGTAATCTTTTACTTTTTCACAATGGATTTTTTCTTTTTTTGCAAGTTCTTTAATAGCACAGGGTATTTCATATTCATTGCGTTTTGTTTTCTTGATATTATTTAAAATATCAAAAATCTTTTTATCAAGCACATAAAGTCCTGTATTGGCAAGATTGATTTTAGGATTTTCTAATTTTTCTATAATTTCATTAACAAAATTTTCTTTTAGATAAACAATCCCAAATCGTTCTGGATCTTTAACTTCTTTTGCCAATACACAATAATCATGCCTTAAACAATTTTTTATATCTGCCTTGGAAAAAAGATCATCACCATTCATTAAAATAAACTTGTCCTTGACAAATTTTTCTGCCTGCATCAATGCATGGCCTGTTCCAAGCTGCTCTTTCTGCTCAACATAGGTAATTTTGATTTTATAATACCTTTTTTTAATCTTGCTCATAATCATTTCTTTTTTGTAGCCAACAATTATAATTACTTCATCAACCAGGCCATTTAGCTGCTCAAGATTATGCTCAAGAATTGTTTTATTAATTATTTTTAACAATGGTTTTGGCTTAGTAAGTGTAAAAGGATAACATCTCACGCCTTTTCCTGCAGCCATTATTACAGCTTTCATTTTTAACAAGCCCCCTTTTTTATTTCATCAGCTATTTCTTTGGCATATTTATTTATTTCTTTTTCATTATCTCCTTCGACCATTATTCTTGCAACATTCTGTGTTCCTGAATACCTCACAATAACACGGCCATTATCCTTTAATTTTTTCTTTGCTTTGTCAATCTTTTCCATTACATTTGGCATTGTTTCAAAATCAATTCTTTTATTTACATCAACATTAACAACAACCTGCGGAAGCTTTTTCATGCATTTTGCAAGTTCAGATAGTTTTTTTCCTGTTTCTTTCATAATCCTCAAGACCTGCAAACCTGAAATTGTTCCATCGCCAGTCTTTGTGTAATCCAAAAATATAATATGGCCTGACTGCTCGCCGCCAAGATTATAATTGTTTTTTCTCATTTCTTCTATAACATACCTATCTCCAACTGCAGTTCTTGTAATTGTTATTCCTTTTTCTTTCATGGCAATTTCAAGTCCGATATTGCTCATGATGGTTGTTGCAATTGTATTTTTATTTAGTATGCCTTTCTTTTGCATATAAAATCCGCATATTGCCATTATCTCATCGCCGTCAACATCATTTGCATTTTCATCAACCATAATAACCCTGTCAGCATCCCCGTCAAGTGCTATCCCAATATCTGCCTCATATTGTATAACAAATTTTTTCATCTGCTCTGGATGAAGTGCCCCACACTCATCATTTATATTAATCCCATTTGGATTGTTGTTTATTGTAATAACATGAGCTCCAAGCTCTTCAAATATCAAAGGACTTACCTTGTATGCAGCGCCGTTTGCGCAGTCAAGCACTATTTTCAATCCCTTTAATGAGAGATTATTAATGGAATTTTTTGCAAACTCTATATAACGGCCCTGAGCATCGTCTATTCTTTTTGCCCTTCCAAGAAGCTCTCCTGTTATATGCTCTACTTTTATCTCTGAAAAAGCTAATTCTTCTATCTTTTTTTCTGTTTCATCTGAAAGCTTAAAACCATTGCTATCAAAGAATTTTATTCCATTATCTTCTGCTGGATTATGCGAAGCAGATATTACAATCCCAGCATCAGCTGCAAATGATTTTGTAAGACGGGATATTGCTGGTGTTGGCATTGGACCAACTAACAAAACATCAACTCCCATTGACAATATTCCAGAAGTTAATGCATTTTCTATCATGTAACATGATATTCTTGTGTCTTTTCCAATAACTATCTTATGCCTCTTTTTTCCATTCATAAAAACAGCTGCTGCTGCTTTTCCAAGCTTTAAAGCTGTCTCTGCATTCATTGGGTATATGTTTGCCTTGCCCCTTACTCCGTCTGTTCCAAAAAGTTTTTTCATTTTTTCACCTATTTTACTGTTACTGATTTTGCAAGATTTCTTGGCTTGTCAGGGTTGCAACCCCTTTTTACAGCAAGATAATATGCAAGGATCTGTATTGGGATAATGCTTATTATTGGCTCCATATCTTCAAGATGAGGAATTTTTATAAAATAATCATACACCTCATTGTTTTCAGAGTTAAACCCAATTATATACCCTCCTCTTGATTTTATTTCCAATGCATTATTTAAAATATCCTTTTTTGTTTCATCTGTTGAAATCACTATAACCGGAACACCTTCCTCAATTAATGCAAGTGTTCCATGCTTTAGCTCGCCGCCTGCAAGTCCTTCTGCATGGATATAAGAGACCTCTTTTATCTTTAATGCCCCTTCCAATGCAGTTGGAAAGCCAAGGCTTCTTCCAATTAAAAAGATATCTCTTTTATCTTTTAGCGTATCTGCAAGATTTTCTAACTTATTAAGGTTTTTGGATATTATTTCATTAACACAACTTGCTGCTTTTTTTATTAATCCCTTCCCTTTTTCAAACTTGCCTATTGAGGCATATGCTAATAATGACAGTATTGCAAGCTGTGATGTATAACTTTTTGTTGAGAGAACACTTACCTCCTGGCCGGCATTCATCATTATAACTTCATTAGAGAGCTTTGTAAGGCTTGAGCCAGGAACATTGATTATGGAAATTATTCTTGAATGCTTTTCCTTTGCAACCATGATAGCATCTAAAACATCAGCTGTTTCTCCTGACTGTGAAACAGCAACTACTAATGTGTTTTCTGTCAGGAAATGCCTATAGTTTCTGAACTCTGATGCAAGAACAACATTGATATGCTTCTTTGCTATTTTTGAAAATAAGTAGGATGCTGATAAGCATGCATGATAGCTTGTTCCGCAGGCAACAAAAAAAACACCAAATGCCTTATCAATCTGGTTTGCAATATTCTTTATAAAATCAGGATCCTGGTCAATTGCGTGCATTATTGACTCTTCCTGCTCGCTTATTTCTTTGAGTATGTAATGCTGGAATTTGCCTTTTTTTGATTCTTTAAAATCTAAATTTATTGTTTCTTGCTCTTTTTTTATTTCTTTGTTATCCATAAAATTAATTATTTTTATTTTGTTATTTATTATAACCATTTCATTATCGTCTAAACTTATTACATGGTTTGTATGCTCTAAAAATGCAGGAACATCAGATGATATGAAAAATCCGTCTTTGCCTATGCCTAGAACCATTGGGCTCATTCTTCTTGCTGCAACAATATTTTCAGAATCTTTGCTTATTGCAGCTATTGCAAAGCTTCCCTCCAATTTTTTTAATGTATTTTTAACAGCATCTTCAAAATTATTATTTTTCATATTGTATTGTATTAAATTAGGTATAACTTCTGTGTCTGTCTGGCTTATGAATTTATAGCCATTTTTTATTAAGAATTTTTTTAGCTCTGCGTAATTTTCTATTATTCCATTATGGACAACAGCAATTTTTTTATTGTTTGAAATATGTGGATGAGCATTTGCTTCTGTAACACTTCCGTGAGTTGCCCATCTTGTGTGGCCGATTGCAAAATGGCTTTTAGTTGTTAATTTTTCCTTGAAATCCTCTATTCTTCCAACTTTTTTTATTATCTTTATTTCTGAATCTTCCTTAATAGCCATTCCCCATGAGTCATATCCACGGTATTCAAGTTTCTTAAGGCCATTAAACACAATCTCTGTTGCATTACCCTTTCCCTTATAAGCAAATATTCCACACATTGTTGCATCCTCCTTTTTCAAATAACAAACAGTAATTCTTAGTAATTCTATTTTATATAAAAACCCTACTAAAAATATTTTAATACCATTAAAAGAAGTTTTTTAATGGTTAAAGAAAGATTAATATAGGATTATTGGCTATTTAAAGATATGAAAAAGGAGATAAGAGTTCTTGGAATTGATGATGGGCCTTTTGACAAATTCAATGATAAAGAGATTATTGTTATTGGAACTGTTTATCGCGGAGGCTCTTTTATTGATGGTGTTCTTTCAACAAAAGTTAAGGTTGATGGTGATGATTCAACAGAAAAACTTGTTAAGATGATAAACAATTGCAAGTTTAAGCCTCAACTGCAGGCTATTATATTAGATGGAATAGCTGTTGGCGGCTTTAATGTAATTGATGTTGATGATTTAAATAAGAAAACAGGAATTCCTGTGATAGTTGTAATGAGGGATTATCCTGATTTCAAAAAAATAGAAAAAGCATTAACAAAACTTAATCACGAAGAAAAAATCAAGCTGTTGAAAAAAGCAGGAAAAGTATATAAGCTAGATGATATATTTATTCAAATCATTGGTCTAAATTTAAAGCAGGCAGAAGAAATAATTAATATAACCTGCACTCATTCTTTGGTGCCAGAACCATTAAGGGTTGCTCATTTAATTGCAAGCGGCGTTGTTGATGGGGAATCAAGAGGAAGGGCATAAACTATATATTTAATAAACGAAAGATTAATATAATCCAAAATAAAAATTTACTTTTTATAAACTAAAGGCGACCTGATGGAAATAATTTTTTTAGGAACAGGGGCAGCAGAAGGAATTCCTTCAATAGACTGTGATTGCAGACATTGCAGGCTTGCTTTGGAAAAAAAAGGAAAATTTATCAGAAAAAGAACTTCTTTATTGTTTAAAATAAACAGCTTTAATCTTTTGGTTGATACACCACCAGATATTGGGCATCAGCTGATAGCCCACAACATAAGGGACCTGCATGTTATTTTATTAACACATAACCACTTTGATCATACCGGGGGCATTAAGGAATTTGAATACTGGAAAAAAAACATAACCTTATTTGCTGAGAAGGAAGTGATGGAAAGTGTTGTAAAAGAATACTGGACAGATAAATTAGATAACATTTTTCTTAAAGTGCCTTGTTATGCTGGCTCTATACTCAACTTTGGGAGCTTTACAATAAC
>Ga0268277_1000950_pt1 | contig 21548 bp, 20 predicted proteins | sample saktaG_5_FD_190132 | JGI IMG/M metagenome (GOLD analysis project Ga0268277, IMG submission 190132) | Saline water microbial communities from Sakinaw Lake, British Columbia, Canada - sak_2010_1_5_50m | ecosystem: Environmental > Aquatic > Non-marine Saline and Alkaline > Saline ...
AAAAGTTTACCATTTTTATTTTCTTTTACATTACATTTGCCTCTTTCGTTGTTCTTAATAATACAATAATGAGCACAATTTTGACACTGGACTTTTTTACCTGACAATTTTTTATATAATAATGCTTCTTTCATTCTCTTATTTTATCACTATCAAGAGAAAAAAGAAGGCACTATCATTTTTATTAAATAATAGCGCCTATTTTAGTAACTCTCTTAATCGAGAGTTTTTTCTTAACTTTTTCAGAACTGCTTTTTGAATTTGTCTAACTCTTTCTCTTGTAACACCTATTACTTTTCCTATTTCATTTAATGTGTATCCTTTTCCATCTTTTGCCCAAAACCGCATAATTAAAATTTTTCTTTCTCTGGGCTTTAGAAAAGATAATGCTTTTACTACCTCCTTTTTTAAATCTTCTCTTTCTAATTCTATGATAGGATCAACTATCTTTTTATCTGCGATAGTATCAATCAAACTATTATCTCCATCTTCCACAGAAAATGGTGCTTCCAAAGAAAGCGGATCTTTAATCTCCTCTAAGCGATTAATTTTTGCTGTACTAACATCCATTCTTGTCGCAATTTCTAGGATCGAAGGGGAGCGTTGAAATTCCTGATAAAGTTCTCTCTTTGTCCTTCTGTATCGAATAATCATCTCTGTTTTGTAAATAGGAATAAAAATAATGTTTGACTGGTTATAAATGGTCCTTTTCATGGCCTGATTTATCCAGGGGATAGCATAAGTGGAAAATCTGTACCCTTTTCTCCATTTAAATTTATCTATTGCTCTCATTAGCCCTATGACTCCTGCATTATAAATATCTTCAGACTCTAAGCCAGAAATTATAGACAATCCTTCTATTTTTATTAACCAAAAATCAATTAACCCTCTATTTTTTTCTACTATCTCATTTTTTATTTTCTGTCTATTATCGGGATACTTTTCCATTTTCTGAAATAACTTTTTCTGTTCTTGCGGTGAGATAGAAGAAAGAACATTATAGTATTCTTGTGATCCTAAATTTGATTTTTGTGAAAGAACTTTTAACATTTGATTCACCTCCTTTTTAAAAAAATAAAAACCAAATGTCTCAGATTTGCTCAAAATATAGCATTATTATAAAAAATTGTAAAGCTGTAAATCTTTTGCTATTATTAATTTATATGCAACATAGAATTTTTATTGCTATTAATTTACCAGAAAATATTAAGAAAACTTTTCTTAATTATGAAGCAGATTTACCTGATTTTCCCATAAAATGGACTAAGAAAGAAAATATGCATATTACTTTAACTTTTATTGGTTATGTTAAAGATGAAAATATTCCTAAAATTTGTGAAGCAGTAAAACAAGCATGTGCTCAGCATAAATCCTTTAAAGTAAACTTAAATGAAATTTGTTATGGCCCTCCTAAAAAATTTCCACCGCGTATGATTTGGGCTAAAGGAGAAGAATCGAAAGAGTTAATTAATTTAAAGACTGATTTAGAAAAATCATTAATCAAATCTGAAATCGGTTTTTTAGAAGATTTAAAAAAAATTCACATACATATCACCCTAGGAAGAATTAAAGCTTGGGAGTGGAAGAGAATTGAACCAGAAGAAAGACCTGATATAACACAAGAAACAGATTTAAACTTTGAAGTAAATTCCATAGAGGTTATGGAAAGCACTATTAAAAGAACTGGAGCAGAATATAATATTTTATTGTCAGTTAAACTTAATTAATATGAAAATTCATTTTATTGGCATAGGCGGGATTGGTGTTTCAGCATTAGCTCAATATTATTTATCAAACGACCACAAAGTCAGTGGCTCTGATTTGGTTTCTTCAGAAACAACTGCATTGCTAGAAAAGAAAGGTATAAAAATTATTATCGGCAAACATAAAACAAAAAATCTATCTAAAAATACTGATCTGGTAATTTATAGTCCAGCTGTTCAAGAAAATAATCCAGAATTAAAAATTGCCAAGAAATATAAAATTAAATGCCAAAGCTATCCTGAAGCGCTAGGGGATTTAACTAAAAAATATTTTACGATTGCTATTTCTGGAACGCATGGGAAAAGTACCACTACGGCGATGACTTCTTTGATCCTAATAAAAGCTGGTCTAGATCCTACTGTAATCTTAGGAACAAAATTAAAAGAATTTAACAATTCTAATTTTAGAGAAGGCAAAAGCAAATATCTAATAATAGAAGCAGATGAATGGAAAGCATCTTTTTTGAACTATTTTCCAAAAATTATTGCCTTAACAAATATTGAAAAAGAACATCTCGATTATTATAAGGATATAAATCATATTCTTACAACTTATAAAAAATATATTTCTAATTTACCTGAAAAAGCTGTATTAATAATCAATAAAAAAGATAAAAATATTTTAAAACTTAAAGCACAATTTAAAAAACTGAAAATTAAAGATTATTCTTCAAGCCCAAAACAAATTGGAAAGTTAAAAAGAATATTAAAAGTTCCAGGAGAACATAATGTTTTAAACGCTTTAACAGCTTTAACAATAGCCCAAACTTTAAAAATTTCTGATAAAATTTCATTGAAGGCATTGTCAGAGTATAAGGGGGCTTGGCGTAGGTTTGAAGAGCAGAAAATAGAAATTGAAGATTGGAAATTGAAAATTATATCAGATTATGCTCACCATCCAACAGAAGTTAATGCAACATTAAAAGCTATGAGAGAAAAATTCCCAAATAAAAAAATCTGGTGTATTTTCCAACCACATCAATATCAAAGAACATTCTATTTGTTTAAAGATTTCGTAAAAACATTTAAACATGCAATAGATAAATCAAATATCAATAAAATAATTATTACTGATATATATGATGTTGCTGGGAGAGAGAAAGAAAATATAAAAAAGAAAATTAATTCCGAAAAATTAGTAAAAGAGATTAACAAACCTTCAGTAATCTATCTGCCAAAACAAAAAATAATAAACTATTTAAAAAAGAATATAAAAGGTAAGGAAATAATAATAATAATGGGAGCTGGAGATATTTATAAAATTATTGACAATTGACTTTTGAGATATAAACAATTAAAATAGATAAAAGGTTAAATTAAATAATACTGTAATATATTCTTTAAATAAAAATATATTTCAAAAAAATTATGGAAATTTTAATGTTAATATTCTGGATCGTCGTAGTAGCGGGGATAATTGGTCTAATTTTCTGGTTTAATAAATCAAAAAGTAAAAAACCAGTAGAAAAAGAAATTTTTTCTGCCCCCTTGGATATAGAAGAACCAAAAGTTGAGCCAGCAATGCCAGAAATGCCAAAAGATAATGAAGAAGTAGAAAAAGAGGAGGAGGAAAAGGAAGAATAAAAAATATTTGTTAATAATCAAAAGGCCGCGGATTAATTTGCGCGGTTTTTGAATTTAAGTCAATTAAAAGTTGCTTTTGAGCTAAAAATCAATTAGAATAAAATAATTAAGTTCAAAAACATGGCTATAAATACTGATTCTAAAAAAATAAAAGAAATATTAGAAAGAGGGATTGAACAAGTTATTAATAAGAATAATTTATTAAAAAGACTTAAATCAGGTAAAAAATTAAGAATTAAACATGGGGTTGATCCTACCGGTCCTAAAATACATATTGGTAGGGCTATTCAGCTTTGGAAGCTTAAAGCATTTCAAGACCTAGGACATCAAATTGTGTTTATTGTTGGAGATTTTACAGGAAGAATCGGAGATGCATCTGATAAGCAAGCCATAAGAAAATCATTGACCGAAAAAGACATTGAAAAAAACTTAAAGGATTATAAAAAACAAATCGGAAAAATTTTGGATATGAAAAAAGTTGAATTTCATTACAATTCAGAATGGTTAAAAAAAATAAAACTTCAAGACTTCCTTTCTGTGGTTATGAATTTTACAGCCCAACAAATGATCCAACGGAGAAATTTTAAAGAAAGATGGGACAATAGCAGGCCCATTGGATTACATGAGTTGTCTTACCCCATACTTCAAGGATATGATTCCGTAATGATAAAAGCAGATGTTGAAATTGGTGGATATGATCAATTGTTTAATTTAAAAACCGGACGAGATATGCAGAGGATCTTTAAACAAAAACCCCAGGATATTATGGTTTCTAAAATGCTCTATGGGCTAGACAACAGAAAAATGTCAACCAGTTGGGGTAATGTTATAAATATACTGGATAGTGCCGAAAATATGTACGGAAAAATTATGTCTATGAAAGATGAGTTGATATTAGATTATTTTGAATTAGTTACTCAATTTCCGTTAAACAAAATAGCCGATATTAAAAAGGATATAAAAGCTAAAAAACTTAATCCTAAAGATGCTAAAATAATTTTAGCCAAAGAAATCATTAGTATCTATCATAATAAAAAAGCAGGGGATATTGCGGAAAAGAAGTTTAATCGTATTTTCAAAGAGAAAAAAATTCCTTTAAAAATTCCTTATTTTAAAACTTCCCAAAAATCTTTTCCAATTCTGGATTTACTTTTAATCACAAAATTATCTTCGTCAAAAAAAGAAGGTAAAAGATTAATAGAGCAAGGTGGAGTAAGTATAAAAATTAAGGACCAAGAATTAAAAATTAAAAATTGGCAAGAAAACATCAAGATAGAAAATGGAATGGTTTTACAAGTCGGGAAAAGAAAATTTGTTAAAATAATAATCAAATAAATAATTTATGAAAAGAATTTTTATAAATGAAACCATAAAACATGTTAATGAAAAGGTTAGAATTTGCGGTTGGGTAGATTCTCGCCGGGACCATGGAAAGATTATTTTTATTGATTTGAGAGATAGAACTGGATTAGCCCAAATAGTATTTGCTGATGATTCAGACAAAGAAATGTCCAAACTTTCCGAAACCTTAAGACCCGAATGGGTTATAGAGGTAATCGGGACAGTTAAACAAAGACCAGAAACAATGAAAAATGAAAAGATTGAAACAGGTGAAATTGAAATAAAAGCTGAAAAACTTAATATTTATAATAAGGCCGAAACATTACCTTTCCCGATTGAAACTGATGGATACGAAATTGATGAAGAAAAACGATTGAAATATCGCTATTTAGATTTAAGGAGAAAAAGGTTACAAAAAAACTTAAGAATGCGACAGGAGGTTATCTATTTTATGAGAACAAAACTTAAGGAGAAAGGATTCATTGAAGTAGAAACCCCTATGCTGACTAAGTCCACCCCTGAAGGAGCTCGTGATTTCTTGGTCCCTGCAAGATTACAACCTGGAAAATTTTATGCTTTACCTCAATCTCCTCAGCAATACAAACAACTTTTAATGGTCGCGGGGTTAGAAAGATATTTTCAGATTGCCAGATGTCTTAGAGATGAAGATCCCAGATCTGACCGACAAGCAGAACATACTCAATTAGATATTGAAATGTCTTTTGTAGAAAGAGAAGATATATTAAACCTCATTGAGACACTTTATATTGATATATGTAAAACAATATTTCCTGAGAAAAAAATCAAAGAAATTCCATTCCCAAGAATGACCTATAAAGAAGCAATGGAAAAGTATAATAACGACAAACCAGACTTAAGGACAAATAAAAAAGATAATAATGAACTGGCTTTTTGTTTTGTTACTGATTTTCCAATGTTTGAATGGCACGAAGGGGATAAAAGATGGGGAGCAATGCATCATCCTTTCACAATGCCTCAGTCTGAAAATATAGAAGAAATCAAAAAACATCCCGAAAAGATTTTAGCTTATCAATACGATCTGGCTTTAAATGGATATGAAATCGCTGGAGGGAGTATCCGGAGTACAAATCTTGAAGTTTTAACTACTGTATTTGAAGTATTGGGACATTCATCAAAAGAAACCAAAGATCAATTTAAAAATTATTTTGAAGCATTTAAATATGGAGTTCCTCCTCATGGCGGAATAGCTTCTGGCCTGGATAGATTTTTATCAATACTTTTAGAAGAACCAAATATTAGAGAGGTTATTGCCTTCCCTAAAACTGGAGACAACAGAGGATTAATGATGGATGTTCCATCAAGTGTTTCTGAAAAACAATTAAAAGAATTACATATTAAGATAATAAATGATGTTTCCAAAAAATAAAATGTCTAAAAATATAAAACTTTTTTTAGTTTGCTTCATACTGAGTATGTGTTTTTGGTGGGGGATTGATATTTTAGAAAGAAATATTGAAGATTTTTTCTATGCAGTACAATTGGAAAAATACCCACCTTTATATGCAAACATATCTTCTTTTTCTCTTTTAGAAGAACGCTTAAACAAGTATAAAGAAACGAATAAATTAGATATTTCGGCAAAATCTGCAATTTCAATTTTTGTCGATTTTCAAGGAAGAAATAATATTCTTTTCAAAAAAAACGAAAACGAAAAACTTCCTATTGCCAGTTTAACAAAATTAATGACTGCTTTGGTTGTTTCCAATATATACCAAGAATCCGATATAATAAAAATATCAAAACAAGCCATAGAACAAGAGGGGAATGAAGTAGAATTAAAGATTGGAGAAACTTTTCCAATGAATGAGTTATTACATATAATGTTGATTGAATCAAGCAATGATGCTGCTTATGCTTTAGCAACTCCAAATTTTGGAATAGAAGAAATGTCAGAAGGAGACTTTGTTGATTTAATGAATCTTTATGCCTATTATGATGTAGGCTTGAATCCAGAAACTACTCATTTTATAAATTCTACTGGGTTAGATCTTGAGGAGCCATCTGAAGATACAAATTATTCTAATGTTAGAGATTTGACAAAATTAGTTAAATATATAATTGAGAATAAACCAGAAATTTTTGAAATTCTTTCTCAAAAAGAAAATCAATCTTTTCGCTATGTCCTTGAAAATACAAATAAACTTTTGGGTGAAGTTAATGGAATAACTGGAGGCAAGACAGGATATACTGATAAAGCCGGCGGTTGTTTAATCTTAGTTCTTAAAGGACCAAGTAAAAATAGCTATTTTATAAATATAATTTTGGGGTCAAATGATAGATTTGGAGAAATGGAACAATTAATAAATTGGAGTAAACAAGCGTTTAAGTCTTAAATATATTTTTTATGTTTTCTCTTGATATAATTAAAATTTTATTCCTTTTTGCTTTCTCTTCTTTTTTAGCAATACTTTGGACGCCTATTTTAACTCATTTTCTTTATAAATATAAACTTTGGAAAAAAGAAGCCAGAAAAAAATCAATAGATGGGAAATCAGCATCTGTTTTTCATAGTCTTCATAAAGAAAAAGAAGTAGGAACTCCACGACTAGGAGGACTTTTAATTTGGCTCACTGTTATCTTTGTTATCCTATTTTTTGCTCTCCTTTCTAAAATAACCAATAACCAGTGGTTAGAAAAATTAAACTTTTTATCCAGAAGCCAAACATATCTTCCTTTAGGCATTTTAATATCTGCTTCTTTATTAGGGCTTTGCGATGATTTACTCCAAGTTTTTGATAAGGGAAAATATATAGGAGGAGGCATGAAATTTTCTAGACGACTTTTCATGATGATAATCATAGCCGGAATTGGTGCCTGGTGGTTTTACTCTAAATTAGGATGGACAACTATTTTTATTCCTGTAATCGGAGATATTAATATAGGATTCTTTTATGTCCCTATCTTTATTATTACAACTCTGGGATGTTGGGCTGGGGGAGTAATAGATGGGATTGATGGCTTAGCAGGCGGAACTTTAGCTATTATTTTTTCTGCTTTTTCTATTATTGCTTTTTCTCAAGGACAAATAGATTTATCTGCTTTTTGTGCTGTTTTAGCAGGGACAATTTTAGCTTTTCTTTGGTTTAATATACCACCAGCCAGATTTTATATGGGAGAAAGCGGTATGATGGGATTAACAGCAACACTAGCTGCAGTTGCTTTTTTGACTAATTCTGTGTTTGTTCTACCAATTATAGGTGGGCTTTTAGTTATTGAAGCTGGTTCAGTAATTTTACAATTATTATCAAAGAAATTCCGACATAAAAAAATATTTATTTCTTCTCCCATACACCATCATTTTGAAGCCATAGGATGGAGCCAACCTAAAATTACTATGAGATTTTGGATATTAGGCATGATAATGGCCATTATTGGAGTAATTATTAAATTATTGAGCTAGGCTATTTACAAAAAAATATTTTGTGTTATAACAAAACTGTGGGGTCAACGCAAGCTTGCCATGTTCAAGCGAAGCAATAATAGGTCCTATCCTTCGCGGCGGTGGTCAGTATCTGACCGCTGGTAGTAAAAAGAGAGAATTACTTCACTTCCTGCTATAGAAGCTTGTCAGCCAAATTATTTTGGTCTGGCCCCCATTTGTATTTTGTTCTTTTCAAATTTAATAAAGGAGGTAAAAGAATATGGGATCAACAGAAGAAATGCCATTCTCATTAAATTGTTGGCTAAAGGTCAGTAAAAAAGAAATCAAAGATGCTTTAGATTCAAGAAAAAATTACAAGAAAATAAAGAGACCAAAAAGAAAAGGAGGATATCGAACTATTTATATTCCACCTAAGCCTTTGATGGAAATTCAAAAGAAAATTCTTAATAGGGTGCTCAGAGAAATATGGGATAAACATGATAATAGATTTTATGGAATACAAAAAGGAACTTCTTATATAGAACACGCAGCAAGACACAAAGAAGCAAGAGCAGTATTTCAACTTGATCTTAGCGATGCTTTTTCTTCAATAGATATTTCGGTTTTACAAAAAATTCTTTTTAAAGGATTTTTAAGGGTAGCAATGATTTTCTCATCATACCAAGAGAATGCTTCTCATCAGCTTTATATTCCTTTTGAAAGCCAATCAGTCGAAGAAGTTGCTCAAAAATCAACCGATTTAATACTAGATTTAACTACCTTTCGAAATATTCTTCCCCAAGGAGCCCCCACCTCACCTTTTCTTTTTTACATCACCCTTAGAGAAAGTGGTTTAATTGATAAATTATTCTCGTGTATTTCGTCAATTGTTTCCGCAGATAAGTATCGGTTCGAACTGAGTGTATATGTGGATAATTTTGTTTTATCCGCTAAAAAGTCTATCCCCATCAAGCTACAAGAAAACATGATTGAGATTATTGAGAGACATGGGTTCCGATTAAATCAAAGAAAAACTCACTACCAAGAGGTTAGACATGGCGCTCCTCTAATTTGCGGACTCCGAATTTTAAACAAAGATAATAAAAGAAAGATCGGATTATCTAAAAGAAAAATACGCGAATGGAGAGGAAAGATTCACCGAGCGATTTATGAACCAGAATTAAGAAAGAAAGTTGAGGGATTTATCGCTTCTCTAAAACCTATCTATAGCGAGCAATTGCCTCCTCAAATTGAGAAACCATACGCACTTTTAAAACAAATAGTAAAAAGGCCATAAAAGGAGAGTTGAAATTAATCTTAAAGATTTTTCTCTCTCCTTTTTCTTTATTTTACTTGAATTTTATGGTATTTTAAAGTATATGTGTTTAGAAAAGTTAAAAAATAAAAAAATATTAATTCTTGGTTTTGGGGAAGAAGGAATAGATAATTATTTAGCATTGAGAAGATTATTTCCTAAAAAATTATTAGGCATCGCTGATAAATTAGAACTTAAAAATTTTGATAAAAAAATACAAGAAATTTTAAAAAAAGATAAAAATTTAAAACTTTATTTTAATAAAAATTATCTTAATTCCCTTAAAAACTACGAATTAATAATTAAGACACCTGGGGTTAATGTAAAAAATATAAAACCATTTTTAAAAAAGAGAGTAGAAATAATATCCCAAACTGATATTTTTTTTAAATATTGTCCAGGTAAAATTATTGGAGTAACCGGAACAAAAGGAAAGGGGACAACATGTTCTTTAATCTATGAGATATTAAAAAAGTCTGGGTTTAACGCCTATTTGATAGGAAACATTGGCAATCCTGTTTTTCAAACATTATTAAAAGCAAAAATAAATGATATTTTCATTTATGAACTTTCTTGTCATCAATTGCAAAACCTTAAAAAATCACCTCATATTGCTGTATTTTTAAATCTTTATCCCGACCATTTAGATTATTACCAGAATCTTAAAGAATATTACAAAACAAAAGAGAGCATTTTTAAATATCAAACAAAAAAAGATTATCTTATTTTCAATCCGGAACAAAAAATATTAAGAGATATTATTAAAAAGTCAAAAGCAAAAACAATCCCTATTAAAAATATTAATGTAAAAAAGATAAAAAAAGATATTCCTGAAAACTTAAATTTATTAGATTTGGAAGCATCTATTTTAGTTGCTAAAATTCTTAAGATTTCTGAAATAAATATTAGACAAGCTATAAAATCTTTTAAATCTTTAGAACACAGATTAGAATTTGTTGGAAAATATAAAGGAATAGAATTTTATAATGATTCTTTTGCTACCATCCCAGAAGCAACAATTTTTGCCATAAATACTCTTGGTAAAGATGTTAAAACTTTAATCTTAGGAGGTTCAGAAAAAGGAAAGATTGATTTTTCTAATTTAGCAAAGGAAATTTTAAATAATAAAATAGAAAATCTTATTTTTTTTCCTACAACAGGAAAAAAGATTTGGCAGGAAATTCTTAATTTAGATAAAAAGTTACCTAAAAAGTTTTTTGTGAAATCAATGTCTGATGCTGTAAAAATAGCATATAAGAATACAAGCAAAAAAAGTATTTGTTTACTTTCGCCTGCCTGCGCAAGTTTCAGCATTTTTAAGAATTACAAAGAAAGAGGGGATTTATTTAAAAAATACGTAAAAATTTATGCCCAAAAATCTTAATATTGATTATACCTTGCTCGGTATTGTCGCCGGATTAACACTTTTTGGAATAGTAATGATTTCTACTGTTTCTGGCCCTTTAAGTTTGGAAAATTTTGACAATACATGGCATTATTCAGTTCATCAACTTTTATTTGGAATAATTCCCGGGCTTTTACTGGGATTTTTATTTTTTAAAATCCCTTTGTCTGTTATAAAAAAATATACAATTCCTCTTTTATTATTGAATTTAATTGCCTTAATATTAGTATTTATTCCTAAAATAGGTGTTTCATTAAATAACTCAAATCGTTGGATATTATTAGGGCCTATTCTTTTTCAACCTTCAGAATTTTTAAAAATTAGTTTTCTAATCTATATTTCTGCTTGGCTTAGCAGGAAAAAATCTGAAAGAAAAACTGCAATTGCCTTTTTTGTAATTTTAGCTATTATAGGAGTTTTTCTAATTATGCAACCAGATATGGGAACATTAATGATAATAGTATTCTTTTCTATCTGTTTGTATCTCATAACTCCAACATCTGCTTTGTATAAAATTTTAATACTTGCAGGAACTGGAATATCAGCAATCATTATGATAGTATTTGCGCCATATAGAATGCAAAGATTAATGAGTTTTCTCCATCCGGAAATGAATCCCTTAAAAGAAAATTATCAAATAAACCAATTGTTAATGTCTATTGGTTCTGGAAAAATCTTTGGAATTAATCCTCCTTTTGGTCTGGGAACAAGTCAGCAAAAATTTGGATTTTTACCAAATTCCATGTCTGACTCAATTTTTGCTATAATAGGAGAAGAAATGGGATTTATAGGATGCATAATAATTGTTTTTCTGTTTTTATTACTTTTATGGAGAGGGTTTAGAATAGCCCAAAAATGTTCTGATAAATTTCTTTATTTGTTAGCATCAGGAATTTCTGTTTGGTTGGTAGCCCAAGCATTTTTCAATATTGGAGCAGTAACTAGCTTGCTACCTTTAACAGGCATACCATTACCCTTTATTAGTTATGGAGGATCGCATATAATAGTAGAAATGATAGGGATTGGAATACTTTTAAATATTTCAAAAAAATAATAATATAAGTTTAAAGTAAAATTTTAATTTTATAAAATTATGGAAATAGTTTTTACAGGTGGAGGAACAGGAGGACATGTTTTCCCCATACTAGCAATTGCCAGAGAAATGCGGAAAATGTATGACAGACAAGACCTTAAAATGTTTTACATAGGGCCTAAAGATGAATACGGTTTAGATTTATTGAATAAAGAAAATATTGTTACTAAAAGAATTTTAGCTGGTAAATTAAGAAGATATTTCTCTTTTAAAAATCTAATTGATATTTTTAAAGTGCCTATTGGTATTTTGCAAGCGTTTTTTTATCTTTTCTTCTTAGCCCCTGACCTTATAGTGAGCAAGGGAGGATATGGGTCTTTCCCAGTGGTTATAGCCGGCAGAATATTACATACCCCAATTATTTTGCATGAATCTGATGTTTCGCCTGGTTTAGTTTCCAGAAAAACAAGTAAATGGACAGTTGAAATTTTTACTTCTTTTCCCAATACAGAATTTTTTCCCAAAAAGAAAATAATCAATATAGGAAATGCCATAAGAAAGAATATCCTAAATGGTTCTGAAAAAGTAGCCCAAGATATTTTCGGGTTAATGGCAGATAAACCCTTAATTTTGATTCTAGGGGGGTCTCAGGGCTCTCAAGAGATAAATGACACTATATTGTCAATCTTGCCAGAAATGCTTCAAAACTTTGAAATTATACATCAAACAGGCAGAAAAAACTTTTCCCAAGTTAAAAACGAATCAAACACTATCTTGTCGCCTTTATTAAGAAAATATTATCATCCTATTCCATTTTTGAATGAAAGAGAATATAAAAATGCATTTGCTGCTTGTTCCATGGTGATTGCCAGGGCAGGAGCAGGAACTATTTTTGAAATTGCCGCTAATAAAAAAGCAAGTATTTTAATCCCATTGCCTAATTCTGCCCAAGATCATCAAATCAAAAACGCATATGCTTATGGCAAAACCGGAGCCTGTCAAGTTGTTGAAGAGGAAAATTTAAAACCACATTTTTTCTTAGAAAAATTAAAATATTTATTTTCCAGACCTCAAGACATTAAAGAGATGTCCATAAGCGCTGAAAAGTTTTCCAGGCCCAGAGCAGCTGAAATGATATCTTCTTATATTTTAGAATACCTTTCGCCTTCAAAAAGATGATTAAAGAAGATTTAAAATTAATAAGTCCAGGCCAAGTGAGGGTGCGTATGGCGCCTTCGCCAACAGGACATTTACATATTGGCAATGCCAGGACAGCTCTTTTTAATTATCTTTTTGCTAAAAAATATAAGGGAAGTCTTATTTTAAGAATTGAAGACACTGATACAGAAAGGTCAAAAAAGGAATATGAAAAAGAAATTATTGACAGTTTGAAATGGTTAGGCATAAATTGGTCAGAGGGGCCTGACGAGGGAGGGGAGTATGGCCCATATTATCAATCAAAAAGACAAAAAATTTATTCAAAATATATTCAAAAACTTTTAGAACAAGACAAAGCATATTATTGTTTTTGTTCTAAAGAAGAACTACAAGCTAGGAAAGAATATCAAATGAGCATAGGGGAGCCAATTATTTATTCTGGCAAATGTAGAGATCTTTCTCCTAAAGATATAAAAAAATATTTAGCAGAAAAAAAATCTTTTGTTATAAGATTGAAAAATCCGTGTAAAAAAATTATATTTAATGATTTGATTCGCGGAAAAATAGAATTTGATTCTTCTCTTTTCGGAGATTTTTCTATTGCCAAAGATGTTGATAGTCCTTTATATAATTTGGCCTGCGTTATAGATGATTTTGAAATGAAAATAACGCATATAATAAGAGGGGAAGACCATATTTCTAATACACCTAAACAAATTTTAATTGAAGAAGCGCTTGAATTTCCTCAACCAAAATTCGCTCATCTGCCATTAATTTTAGGTCCAGACAAAAGTAAGTTAAGTAAAAGACATGGGACTACATCTATTACAGAATATCGTGAAAACGGTTATTTGCCAGAGACACTAATAAACTTTATATCTCTTTTAAGTTGGAATCCTGGAACAGAGAGAGAAATTTTTTCAATGCCTTCTTTGATAAAAGAGTTCTCAATTGAGAAAATACAAAAATCAGGAGCTATTTTTAATATTGATAAATTAGATTGGATGAATGGTTTTTATATAAGAGAAAAGTCCATTAAAAAATTAGCTGAACAATGTATCCCTTATTTAATAAAAGATAATTTCATAAAAGCAGAATTTGAATTTGATGGCTTGCCAGGGGAGTTTTATGAAATCGTGGAAACTAAAGAAAAAATTAGTTTAAAAAAGATTGAAAAGATCATAGGTTTATATCAAGAAAGATTAAAAAAGTTATCTGAAATAACAGAATTAACTCATTATTTCTTCAAAAAGGATTTAGATTATGACAAAGAACTTTTAAGATGGAAAGATATGGAAGATAAAGATATTAAAAATGTTTTTAAACAACTAAAAAAACTTTTGTCCAGAATAAAACCTGAAGATTGGACTGAACAAAATCTAACAAATATTTTAATGGCTGAAGCCAAAAAGATGGATAATAGAGGACAAATATTATGGCCGTTAAGAGTAGTTTTAACAGGAGAAAAAGCTTCTGCTGGGCCTTTTGAAGTCGCGGCAATATTAGATAAGGAAAAAACATTAGAAAGAATAGATTATGCTATGTCTAAGATATAAGCGGTAATACTTAAAAATACTATATATCGATGGAATAGGGGGTTGACAAGGCTCTTCAAAGAGCCTATATTATCAATAGAGTATACTTCGCAGAATAATAGTTTACCGAAGTATAGCATATTATAACATCAAAATTATGGCCCTAGAAAAGAGCGATAAAGCAATAGTTAAACATTTTACTGACTTTTTAGAGTACTTAGAGATAGAGAAAGGACTAGGTAATAAAACTCAAGAAACTTATTCTCGTCTGTTAAATAAATTTTCCGGTTGGTTAAAGTCAAATAATTTAGAGAATATAAAACCTCATGAGTTAACAAATGAGCATATTTGGGATTATAGAGTCTTTCTTTCTAGAAATATTAATAAAAACACTAATCAGCCCTTAAAAAAAATTACTCAAAATCATTATCTTATTATTTTGAGAAATTTACTAAACTTTTTTGCTGATAGAGATATTTTATCTCTTCCCGCCGAAAAAATAAAATTGGCTAAACAGCCTAAAGAAAGATCAGTTAAGTTTCTAGATTTAGAACAAATTGAGAGGTTACTTTCCGCTCCCGATGCTAAAACCTTAACCGGATTGAGAGATAAAGCAATTTTAGAAACATTATTCTCAACTGGTATGCGAGTAGCGGAATTAGTTAGTTTAAACAGAGATCAAGTAAAAATCAAATCCGAAGCAGACAAAAAAGAATTGGAAATTGGTATTATTGGGAAAGGTAATAAACCTCGAACAGTTTATCTTTCCGAAAGAACGATTAGTTGGCTAAAAAAATACTTGGAAACACGTACTGACCAAGAAAAAGCATTATTTATCCACTATCGGGGCTCTAAAGATAGTTCTTTGCGTTTAACTTCCAGATCAATTGAGAATATTGTCAAAAAACACGCTATTTTAGCGGGAATTCCAATATTTACAGTCCCCCATACTCTTCGTCATAGTTTTGCCACGGATCTTCTAAATAATGGAGTTGATTTAAGAATTGTTCAAGAATTTTTAGGCCACCAAAGTATAGCTACTACTCAGATTTACACTCATGTGGTATCTAAAAAACTTAAAGAAATTCATCGAAAGTTCCATAGTGAGAAGAGATTAAAAGATTAAAATGTATCTATTCTAATTTCTAAATTTAGTTTTTGAAGATAAAATTGAGTCAACATTCCAACCCCAAAAGAAAAAAGGCATAAAAGAAGAATTATTAAAAACAATAAAATACTTTTTTGATTAAATTTATCAATTTTAATTTTTGAAAAATTAAACTTGAAAAATTCTTTTAAATTTGCTAACATAAGATATTATTAAAATTTTATGTCTAAAACAAAGTCATCAGGTTCAACAAGATTAGGAAGAGATTCTCGTTCCAAAAGATTGGGCGTGAAGATATATGAAGGACAAAAGATTCAATCTGGCGCAATTATTATTCGCCAAAGAGGAACAAAATTTCTTCCTGGTAATAATGTTGGTTTAGGAAGGGACCATACTCTTTTTGCTTTGAAACCAGGATTTGTTAAATTTAAAACAAAAAGAAAGAAAGGATTTAATAATTCTCAAAGAATTGTGAAAGTTGTGGAAGTGGTATAAAAAATACTCAAATAAATTTTGTGCTTAGTTTACCTAGGCACTTTTTTAATACACTCTTTTATGAATCCCATAAACAGCGGATGAGGCCTTAATGGCCTTGATTTAAATTCTGGATGGAATTGGACGCCTATAAAGAAAGGATGAGATGGAATTTCTATTATTTCGACCAAGTCTTGTTTTGGGTTAATACCCGTCATAAGCATTCCTTTTTTTTCTAACAATTCCTTAAATTCATTATTCAATTCATATCTGTGACGATGACGTTCTGAAATAAGAGGAGATTTATATACTTTATAAGATAAACTCTTAGGGTCTAATTTACAAGGATAAGCCCCTAATCTCATGGTCCCGCCATATTTTTTTTCTGCTAAATTCTTTTTTTGCTCTTGCATTGTATGAACAACTGGAACTTGACAGTTTTTAGAAAATTCAGTAGAATTTGCTTTTTTAAGACCGCAAACATTACGAGCAAATTCAACAACTGCTAACTGCATTCCTAAACAAAGTCCTAAAAAAGGTATTTTATTTTTTCTACAATATTCAATTGCTTTTATTTTACCCTCTACTCCCCTACTTCCAAACCCTCCAGGCACTATAATGCCATCAAAATCTTTAAGTTCTTTAATATTTGAAGGGGGTTTTTCGTATTCTTGAGAAGAAAGCCATGTCATCTCTGGAGTGACATTAAGGTCATAACAAGCATGTTTTATCGCTTCAATAACAGAAATATAAGAATCTGTTAATATAAAATTACCTGTTTTAAAATATTTACCCACTATGCCTATTCTGACTTTCCCTTTTAAATTGTTAATTCTTTTAACTAATTTTCTCCATTCTTTTAAATCATTTTTTCTGGATTTCATACCAAATTTTTTTAGAATTTGGTTACCTAGATTATCTTTTTCAAAATTAACCGGTATTTCATAAATAGATTTTATATCTGGAGCCGAGATAACATCATCTTCGGAAACACTACAAAACACGGAAATCTTTTCTTTTCTTAAAGCATCTAATGGGACTTCGGAACGAGCAATTATTATATCGGGCTGAATCCCGGCCGAGTTTAACGCTCTAACCGCATGTTGAGTAGGTTTGGTCTTCATCTCCCCGATCATCTTTGGTATTGGCAAATAACTCACTAAAATAAAAATAACATCTTGGGGATGTTTTAATTTCAACATACGAGCTGCTTCTAAAAATAAAAGATTTTGATACTCTCCCACTGTTCCTCCAATTTCAATTAATATAAAATCTGCTTTTGTTTTTCTTTCTACTTTTCTTATTCTGGAAATTACCTCTTCCGGTATATGAGGCACTACTTCCACGCATTTACCCTCATATTCCAAGTTTCTTTCTCTATTTATAACACTTTGATAAACTCTACCCGTTGTTAGATAATTAGCAGTTCCTAAATTTTGGTCTAAAAATCTTTCATAATTTCCTATGTCTTGATCGCATTCCGTTCCATCATCGGTTACAAAAACTTCTCCATGCTCAATTGGATTCATGGTTCCCGCATCTACATTAATGTAAGGGTCAATTTTAACGGCGGAAACTTTAAATCCTTTACCTTTTAAAATTCTTCCAATAGAAGATATCGTTACTCCTTTGCCAATCCCGGACATAACCCCACCACCAATAAAAATATATCTAGCCATTATTTTTCTGCTACTATTATTACCTTTATCTCCGCTTCTAAATTATCTGGAAATTTTAATTTTACTGGAAATTCTCCGATTTCTTGCAATGGTTCTTTTAATTCAATCTGGGTCTTCTTTATATCATAACCTAATTCTTTCAAAGCCTCTGAAATCTTTTGCTGATTTATTTTTTCAAAAAGTTGCTTTTCTTCGCCAATTTTAACAGAAATTTCTACTTCTAACCCATCTATTTCGGAAACCGAATTACTAATCTTCTTTAATTTTTCTTCAGCTTTTTTTTCTAATTCCTCTTTTTTAGTTTCCGCCCACTTTAAAAGTTTATCTGTTGCTTGAACAACTAATTTTTTAGGAATTAAATAATTTCTGGCATATCCAGAAGAAATTTCTTTAACTTCATATTTTTTCCCCAATTTTTCAATATCTTTTATTAAAATTACCTTCATATTGTTTTATTTCTTAAATCTATTCTACCTTAGATCTTCAAGTATTTCAATTGCTTTTTCAAGTTGTAAGTCTTTTTTTGTTTCATCTTCAAGCGCTTCTACTATAACATCTGGTTCTAGCCCCATCTCATCTATACAATGGCCTTTAGGCGTTAACCATCTGGCTATAGTCACTTTTAGAAATGAGCCGTCGGAAAGAGTTATTGGTTTTTGAACCGAACCTTTTCCAAAAGAAGTTTCTCCTACTAATTGAACTCCTTTTTGATCTCTTAACGCTCCGGCTAAGATTTCCGAGGCAGATGCTGAACCATTATTAATCAAAACAACCACCGGGAAAGAAGAAAAAGTTGCCGGACCATTTGATTTATAAGATATTTGTTCTTTATCTGCTCCCTCATCTTCTAAAAGAACAACTACCCCCTTTTCTAAAAACCAACCAGCTATATCTTGAGCTGTTTCTAAATATCCACCGGGGTTATTACGTAAATCTAAAATTATTTTATTAGCTTTTGAATTTAAAATCTCGGGAACAATTTTTCTAAACTCGGCATCTAATATTCCATTAAATTGATATATTTTTATCAAAGCAATATTTTCATTTTTTATTTCCCATTCTAAAGTTGGTATTTGGATAACTTCTCTTTGGATTTCAATTTCTTTTGAATTTTCCCATTCTTCTCTTTCTATTAAGAGCTTTACTTTTGTTCCTTCGGGACCTTTAATTAACTCTACTGCTTTTTCAATAGAAATATCCATAGTATAAACATCTCCTATCTTTAAAATACTATCTCCTGGCTTTAACCCTGCTCTTTCAGCAGGACTTCCTTTAAATGGTGAAATAACTATAAGTTGTTTATCTCTAATCCCAACTACCATTCCAACTCCCTGATACTCACCTGAAAGTTCTTGTTCAAATTCTTCAGCTTCTTTAGGTTCAAAAAAGTTAGTGTATGGATCACCCAAAGAATTAACCATACCGGCTATGGCTCCATAAATCATTTCTTGATAATCCATTTCTGCCCTATCTAAAAAATTCATTTCCGCCTGCCTCCATGTTTCCCAAAAAAGAGAAAAATCTACATTTTCGGGCATACCTAAGTCACTATTGATTATTTGGGCCGGGGCTGTTTGCAAAATATTGCTTTCTCCAGTGTAAACTCCAAATCTATAAAATAAAAAACAAGCTCCTATTAAAAAAAGAATCAGAAATGTTCTAATTAAAAGTTTTTTCTTGTTCTTAAACATATTCTTATTATATAGAATATAATTCTCTTTTTCAACTTAATAAAACAAAAAACAGAGAATAATCCCTGTTTACTTGTAATGTGGGTCCACCGGGATTCGAACCCGGATTAATAACTTAAAAGGTTACTACTCTACCATTGAGTTATGGACCCAAAATATTATCTAAAAGTTATAATTCTTTCCCTTTCAACTTATTCAATATTTCCTTTTGTTCTTTGGATAATTTTTTAGGAATTTCAATTTTTAATTTAACATATAAGTCGCCTTTACCAAACCCGGAAAAATGCGGTATCCCCTTCCCTGATACCCTAAAAACTTTTCCTGATTCAGTTGCTTGAGGAACTTTTAAAGAAATTTTACTTCCTTGTAAATCAGTAATTTCAACTGAGCCCCCAAGACAAGCCATTGAAAAAGGAATTAAGACATTTAAATATAAGTTATCCCCTTTTCTGCTAAACTTTGAATCTGGCAATACAAAAACTCTTATATATAAATCACCTTGTTTTCCGCTCCTTCTCCCTGATTCTCCTTTGCCTTTTATTTTTATCATCTGATTTGAATCAATCCCTGCCGGTATCAGAATTTCAATATTTTCTTTCCCAGTGATTCTTCCCTCTCCTTTACAAACATTACAAGGTTTTTCTGGTATTTTACCTTCTCCGCGACATTCTGGACAGACAACATAAGTAGTAAAAGAACCAAATATTGTTCTTTTAATTTGCTGGACTTGTCCTTGCCCTCTACAGGTAATACATTCTTTTAATTTTGTTCCTGGTTCAGCTCCTGTCCCCTGACAACGACTGCAAGATACTAATTTAGAGATAGAAATATGTTTCTTAACCCCCTTTAAGGCATCTTTTAGGGTTATTTCTATGCTAACTTCAATATCTCTTCCCTGGTTAACATTTTTCTTTCTTCCTCTTTGGCCAAAGCCAAAAAGATCCCCAAATATATCTTCAATATTTATAGAGCCAAAATCAGCATTATTAAATCCTTCAAATCCTCCTTGGAATCCATTAAATCCTTGTTGAGAACCAAATCCTTCAAACCCTCCTTGACCAAAGCTGTCATATTGTTGTTTTTTGGATTTATCAGATAAGATTTGATAGGCTTCATTTACTTCTTTAAACTTTTTTTCATCTCCCCCTTTATCAGGATGATATTTATGGGCCAATTTATAATAGGCCTTTTTTATATCTGCTGAAGAAGCATCTTTAGTAACACCTAATATATTGTAGTAATCCTTGGCCATAATAAATTATTTATTTTTCTTCTGGTTTTTCCTCATCGTCTTTCTTGTCTTCTGGTTTTTCTTCTGTCTCCCCTTCCTCTGCCTTATCTTCTGGCTTATTTTCTTGTTTCTCATCTGGTTTTTTTTCTTGGGCCTTTTTATACATTTCCGCGCCTATTTTCTGAATTACTTGAGATAAATCTTCAGTTTTTGCTTTGATATCTTTAATATCTTCACTATCTTTTACTTTTTTCAATTCCGCAATTTTTTCTTCGGCATTTTTCTTATCTTCTTCCGAAACTTTATCTCCGACTTCTTTCAAAGTTTTTTCAGAGCTATAAACTAAAGTATCCGCTACATTCTTAGTTTCAATAAGTTCTTTTTTTTCTTTATCTTGGCTAGCATGTATTTCTGCTTCTTTTTTCATTTTCTCAATTTCTTCCTCTGAAACCCCACAGGAACCTTCAATTCTAATTGATTGTGTTTTGTCAGTTGCTTTGTCTTTCGCTGAAACATTTAAAATTCCATTAGCATCAATATCAAAAGATACTTCAATCTGAGGCACTCCTCTGGGAGCAGAAGGAAGACCATCTAACATAAATCTTCCTAAGCTTTTATTATCTTTTGACATAGAACGTTCTCCTTGTAAAACATGAATTTCTACTGATGGCTGATTATCTGCTGCTGTTGAAAAAATCTGTGTTTTAGAAGTAGGAACAGTTGTATTCTTAGAAATTAAAACTGTATTAACGCCTCCTAATGTTTCAATTCCTAAACTTAATGGGGTAACATCCAATAATAAAACATCTTTTACATCTCCTTGCAATA
>Ga0268277_1000956_pt1 | contig 21499 bp, 15 predicted proteins | sample saktaG_5_FD_190132 | JGI IMG/M metagenome (GOLD analysis project Ga0268277, IMG submission 190132) | Saline water microbial communities from Sakinaw Lake, British Columbia, Canada - sak_2010_1_5_50m | ecosystem: Environmental > Aquatic > Non-marine Saline and Alkaline > Saline ...
GACGGAACTCTGCGCTGCGCTATTCAAAACGTTCCGCGAAATTCAAGATCACCCGTCGCTCATTACCGGACTGATGCGACCTTTTTGTTGACCTATATGTAGTTTTATTTATGCGCGGTCATATAGGATCTTGTCCACGGTCCAGCCGAACCAGCCCCAGGCCGTCGGATAGACCCTGACCTCGACCGTTTCCGGCGCCGGGGGATCCTTGAGATCCGCCGGCCAGTGCAGTTCGACCTGGTATTCCGACAACCCGCCAACCCACAGCAGGCCGGCCGTGAGCACGCCCTTAGGGGGCCGGCAGCAGAGGTTTGAGTAGATCCTCTTGTTGATAATGAATGCTTTTGATTTTGTCCGGTCCCAGAGCGCCCAGGGCCGTTCGGTACACGGTGTCGATCCGATTCAAGCGCCGGGGAATGAAATACGCTTCCGGCTTTTCCTGGACCGTCCGATCCGCGCGCCAGGTATAGGCCCACGGCGAGAGATCAACCGGCTGGCCTGCGAAATTGTCGAGATTCGCCTCACTCATGCTTAACGTTCCTTTCTGTAACTCAACTTCCTGAGCGAACGCGCCGTCACAACCCAATGCCAGGACTCCAATCGCCAGGACGGTTGTTCGTTTCATGGGGGTCTCCTTGTTGTTCGGGCTGTTGACTCGTTCCGTGCCCGCCGGTCACTTCCCGAGATTGACGATCTTGATCTTCGGATTGCCGCCGTTGGTAATGCGGAGTTCGGCATAGCCTTTGTTCCAGGCACAGTAGTTGATCAGGCCGCGCCCGTTATCCTTCGGATCATGGTAGTCGTCGCCGTTTGCGGTCCAGGCCGACACCTTGCCGAAAAACTCTTCCGATTCGCCGGGTTGATCGACTTCGACAGAGTAACTGGAGATCACCATGTGAGCGGGAGCCTTGTCGTTGACCACAATGCCAAAGTGATTCCACTGACTGACGACGTTCTGAATGACGAGCGAATGCGAGGACTGGCCGATAAACAACCCGGTGTGGCATCCATGGACGCTGACGCGGAACCCGCAGAACAACTCGGAGACAACGACTCCGGTCGGGAAGCCGTATACCCCCAGGTCCCCCTCCGCCGTGCAGTGAATATTGTTGAGAACTTGCGGGAACTTGATACCCGCCGCCTGGGGATAGCTAATCGGCGGATTCTGGCCAGCCCAGGCGCCCGCCGCGGTGCGGTGATTCGGGGCGCGGTACCGGATGACCACGTTCCGCGTCGAAGCGGCTTGGGCGTTGAAGAAATTCAGGGCCGTTATCGAAGGTCCAAAGGGCGTTCCGTTCTTGACGGTACGAAAGTCGGTTATCGTAATCGCCAGGTTCTCGAAATGGGGATGGACATTGGACAGGAACGGCCAGTTCATGGAAGGATTGATGCTGGTCGGGCCTTTCACGCCGATCATGGATCCCTCGCCGTCGCTCTCGCAGTCGGAGAACAAGACGGAGCCGCCTTCATTATCGGCGAGTCTGGGCGGAACGCTCATGACCGGCTTGCAAGCCCCGAGAAACGTGATCGCAACATTCCGTTTGTTCACGCTGGGCAAACGCAACTGCGCGTTCTCGCCATGCGCTCCGCCCAGCGCCCCGTGGATATAATAGGTCCCCGGGGGGAAGTAGATGGTTCCGCCCCCGCGCGCGTCGCTCTCATCGATGGCGGCTTGAATGGGCTTCGTGTCGTCGGTGCCCCAAATCGCACAGGCATTGGTCACCGAGACGCCGGCCGCGTCGCGCAGGGTGACTTGTTTTGCGGATTCCCAGGAGACGATGATCGTGGCCAGCGAGACGGTATTCGATTTCGCCTTGTCAACCGTGCACAATTTGCCGACATCGGTCGGCTTGAACCGGCCGGCGGCGGACTTCAGGATGGGCGACCCTTTGATCGTTTCCGCGTCGGCGATCGCCTGCAGATCGCCTGTGGCCCCAAAGGCCCTGACGTTCAGCCATCCTGGCAGCACCTCTCCTGGATTCATGTCTGTCGGCGCGCTCTTCGAAGCACTCGTGTCATGGGTCTTCATCGGTTCTCCTTTTGCCGTGCTGCTGGACCACAGAATCCCCGTTGCCATCGCCACGGCGCCCAGTACTCGTTTCGTTGCTGCCATTTTCAGCCCTTTCGTTATGCCTTCGCCCGATCAAGCACGCGCCGGACCGCCGGGTTGGGTTTCAGAACATCGTCGGGTTTGCGTACCTCCAAGGAGGGAAGCGCGCCGAGCCGCTCATGAACCTCCAGACGCCTAATGCTTTCCGGCGTATCGCCGCCCAGCCCCGAGTACCCCATGGTTCGGCACAAGTCGCCATACAGGAACCGTCCGACCGGCACGGGATCGAGTTCGTCGAAGTGCGGGCAGTTGTGGTGATAGCTGTCGAAGAGATGCGCCTGCGCGAAGGATTGGTAGCGCATGGTCATCTCGTTCAACCCCTCGCCACCGACCGCCGGCAAGCCGTCGAGTTCGGTTAGTTCCCGCGTAAGCGCCACCACCCCTTCGGCCATGCTCAGGTTCTCGACCAGGGCGTTATCCGCGTTCCAGGCGCAGAGCGTCTGGTCCACGAACACAGCCGACAGCCGATGCCGCGCCACAGCCGCCGCGATCCGCTCGGTGAGCAGGCGCCGCCACGGGCTGGCCCCGGGATGCAGGTGGTACATCAGCTTCTCGTCGCGCAGCCCCTTCAGCCGCCCGTACGCCTGCGGCGGTTGCACCCATTGCCCGTTCCAACGCCAGGCCCTCAGACGCCGGGTGGAAAAGTCCCGCACGACGAAGTCCGTCATCCGCGCGAACTCGGGATGCTCGGGGTCGATGGAGAAGTAGTTGAAATGCGGCATGATGCGGTACCCCATGGCGCGGCCCTTGGCCAGAAACGCCGCGCCCTCCCGGCTGGCGCGGTACTCGGGATAGTTCACGTCATAGGGATCTGATCGCCAGGTCGCATGATGGATCAGCACCCGGCGCGGGTCCATGACGCGGGCCACCGCATCGAGCACCTTCGGCGCATTGCCGCTCCACTGCAGGGCCAGCCGGATGTCATCCACCCAATCCGGCCGCAACGCCTTGAGCCGGTCGGCGCCGATGTCACGGTGCAGCCATTCGCGATAGACGCCCGCCGGCACGGTCCAGTCGCCATCGTGCGCATCAATGACCCACCGCAGCGACCCGACCGCAACGCTGTCGGCCGCCGGTCCGTGCGCCAGCGTGTGGAAGGTCAGCGAACCGGCGCGCTCCTCGCCGCCAATCTCCACTGCCTTCGGAACGTTGAGCCGGTCATAGGCCGCCACGCTGAACCCGTCGCGCTTTCCCTGCAGAACGACAAAACCCGCCTCCCAGGAGCAGGGCCATTCCCAGTATTTGCCGGCCACCAGCGGGTGCGTCAGATCCTGGCGGCATCCCTGGAAGAACGGCGCCACGAGCTGCAGCCGCTTGGCGATCCCCGGAATCCGCCAGCCCACCCCGCACAAGCCGCGCCGGATCGTCTGCGCGGACGGCTCGACCACAAGCCGGTCCTGATCGTCAATCAGCAGGCGAAGCGTGACATCGCCGTTCTCATCGGCAACATGGACATGCGCCAGCCGTTCGCCCAACGAGACCACGCGCACCGGGGCGTTCGCGCCGACGTCGACCTTCTCGCCATCCGCAAAGCGCAGTTCGACCGGGGCCGGACGCTTGCCGGAGGCGCGCTGCGCCAGCACGGTCCCGCGCGCGTTGCGCAACTCCACCAGTTCCGCCCCCTCCAGGACGGCGGACAACCTTGCGGTCGTGATTTCAATCCTATTGCCCTCGATGCTGATCGGCCTGTGTCTTTTCATGTCGCTCCTGTCGCGTTATTTGTCGCTGTATGAGCAGTTGCTCTCGATAGGTTCACTCCAATTCCACTCTGTAGAACTTCATCCCGGCGCTCCCCACATTGTCCGTGTGCAATTGATAAGAAATCGCTTTTCGGTCTACACCGGCCCGCATAGGCCGAAATCATGCCGGAACCGGTCTGACGCAACGATGGCATGGGAAAAGTGTGGCAAAAGCGGGAATCCAAGTCAAGTCCACCACCAAACAGCGTTTTTGTGGCTGAAGGGGTACGCCCTGGGCGCCCCAAAACCGCTGGGTACGCCGTCCGGATGCCAGAAAAAGACACATTGATACCGCCACGAGCGGTTAGCCGTTCGTGTCGGCGAGGTCCGGATCGGTGTCGTAGCCCCGTTTTCGCCCTTGTGGGACGGGATGCGGCGGGGTTTGTGTTCGGAAACGTCGTTGTTGAAACGCACCCTCTAACAGGAGGTGTGGTATGGTGATCGAATATTCGCCGCATGCGGCGCAGATGGAGATACACAGGGCGCGGGAGTTTCGGTTCCGGACGGTGTGCACGGGGCGGCGGTTTAGAATTACGTGCTGCGTCCGACGCTGGCCCAGACCATGGGCTGGGCGGTGTTCATCTCCACGCCGATGGGCCGCAACTGGTTCTACGACATGTTCACGCGAGGCGTGGAGGGCCAAGCGGGGTTCAAGTCGTTCACCTTTCCGTCGAACGTCTCGCCCTATTTTCCGGCGAAGGAGTGGGAGGCGGCGAAGCTGACGCTGTCCGAGGACGTGTTCCGGCAGGAGTATATGGCGGAGTTTCTGGAGGACGGGGCCGGGGTGTATCGGGGGATTGTGGGGTGCCTGGTGGAGGAGGAACCCGCCGATAACGGCGGGGGCGGTAATAAAGATGAGAAAGGGCCGGTGGTGATCGGATGTGATGTGGCGAAGCACACGGACTGGACGGTGCTGATCGCGATGATTGCGTGATGGCGCTGGCGGTGTGGGGATGCCGCGCGGTCGGGGTCGAGCCGGGACGGGTGATGCGGATGCCGGAGGTGGCGAGGGGGTGGGCGCGGGGCGGTGGCGGGGAGCGTGGCGAGAGGAGAATGCTGACGGGGGTGTGAGGGCGGACGGAGGCACGGACAGACAAGGACCGACACGGACATACACGGACGCGCACGGTGAGAGGAAAAGACGGGGTGCCCGGCGGTTCGAGATTTTTGATAGAAAAGAAATGGTGGCAAGGGTCGGGATCGAACCGACGACACGCGGATTTTCAGTCCGCTGCTCTACCAACTGAGCTACCTCGCCACACCGGAAACGTGAATGGCGCGTTACAATAGCGAAGGCAGTGGCAAAAGTCAACGGTGTTTTTCAGCACGGGAAAAAATCGCCGAGCGGACCGCAGAATTGCTGTTCCCGCGCGGGGCGTTTTGCCGTATCCTGTGATCCGGCTCCCATGACCATGACCGACCTGTACCACACGCTACTCGACCTTCCCGTTCGCGCGGTGATCCCCGAGATCGCCGCCGCGCTGGAGCGAAATTGCCCGGTCGTCCTGCAGGCACCGCCCGGTTCGGGCAAGACATCCCTCGTCCCGCCCGCGTTGATGGAGGCGCCCTGGCTGAAGGGCCGCCGAATCGTCCTCCTCGAACCGCGCCGTCTCGCCGCCCGCGCCGCCGCCCGCTACATGGCGCGTCTTCTGGGCGAGGCGGTCGGCGAACGGATTGGGTACCACATCCGGCTCGAACGCCGTGTTTCCCCCGCGACCCGCGTCGAGATTCTCACCGAGGGGCTTCTGGTGCAGCGTCTGTTGCACGACCCCGAACTCGCCGATGTGGGGCTGGTGATCTTCGACGAATTCCACGAGCGCGCGCTCGTCGCGGACCAGGCGCTCGCCCTGGCGCTCGATGTGCGCCGTTCCCTGCGCCCCGATCTGCGCATCGTGGTGATGTCGGCCACGCTGGACGCGGAGGCGGTTGCGGGATGGATTGCCGACCCCGGCGCGCCGCTCGCGCGCCTGCCGCGTGTCGTCACGGCGACGTCCCGGGTCTGGCCCGTGGAGACCCACCTGCTGTCGCGTCCCGCGACCGCACCGATTCCGCGACAAGCCGCCGATGCCGTCTTGCGGGCCCTGACCGAGGAGTCCGGCTCGCTGCTCGTCTTTCTTCCCGGCGAGGGGGAGATCCGGCGCACGGCGGAACTCCTGCGCGAGGCGCGCCTGCCCCCGGGAATCGAGATCCAGCCCCTGTTTGCGGCGCTGACGCGTGAGGCACAGGACCGGGCGGTCGGGCCGCCTGCCCCGGGTGTGCGCAAGATCGTCCTCGCGACCTCGATCGCCGAATCGAGTCTGACAATCGAGGGAATCCGCGTGGTGATTGACGCGGGCTGGATGCGGGTGCCGCGATTCTCGCCGCGCAATGGCATGTCGCGGCTCGAGACGCTTCGCGTGTCCCGGGATCGTGCCGACCAACGGCGGGGACGGGCCGGGCGTCTCGGGCCAGGCGTCTGTTACCGTCTCTGGGACGAGGTGGAAGACCGCGCCCTCGCCCCGGAAGCGCTCCCCGAGATTCTTGACGCCGATCTCGCCCCGCTGGTCCTTCAGTGCGCCGACTGGGGCGCCGCCGGTCGCGAGGACCTCCCCTGGCCGACGCCGCCACCCGAAGCCGCGTGGCGTCAGGCGGTCGCCCTGCTGACCGATCTGGGCGCGCTGGAAACGGCGGAGGCCACATCCATCGGGGCGGCCGACGCACCCCTTCGGATTACGCCGCGCGGACGCCGTCTCGCCGCTTTGCCGATCCATCCGCGTCTCGCCGACATGATTCTCCGAGGCGAAGCCGAGGGGTGTGCGCATCAGGCCTGCCTCCTGGCCGCGGTTGTTTCGGAACTGGGCGGTGAATCGGCCTTGCGCCGCGAGACCGACGCCCGTGTGGCGCTAGATCGCCTTGATTCCCGTGACCCCGCCGTCGCCGGCTTTGCGGCCCGCGTCCACACGCTCGCCCGGAACTGGTCGCGCCGCTACGCCGGGGATGTCCGCCGGATCGACGTCGGTCGCCTCCTCGCGTGGGCCTTTCCCGACCGGATCGCCCGCCGCCGTTCGCCCGACGGGCGCTACCTCCTGGCCTCGGGCCGTGGCGCCATCCTCGATGCCGCCGATCCGTTGGCCCGTTACGACTGGCTTGTCGCCGCCGAACTCAGCGACGACGCGGCCGACGCCCGGATTCGTCTCGCCGCGCCGTATGATCGCGCCCTGTTGGAAGCCGACTTCGCCGATCGGATCGTCGCCGCCCCGGTGGTCGGCTGGGATCGTCAAGCCGAGGCGGTCACGGCGGTCAGGAGAATCCGGTTTGGCGCCATCGTCTTGCGGGATTCCGGGCTGGCCGCGCCCGATGCCGGCGCGGTTCGGCTGGCGCTCTTCGAGGGGATCCTTCAAAAAGGGCTGGACCGCCTCCCCTGGACCCCGGCGGCGAACGAGCTGCGCGCGCGCGTGGCGTGTCTGCGCCGCTTCCGTCCCGAGGAGGGCTGGCCGGATTTCTCCGATACGGCGCTCGCCGAATCCCTTCCCGACTGGTTGGGGCCGTTCACGGATGGGATGGTCCGGTGGAGCCAGGTCGAGGGTCTGGACCTCCACGCGACGCTGGCCGCGCGGCTCGGCGCCCTGCGCCGTCTGCTGGACACCCTAGCGCCGACACATTTCACGGTGCCCAGCGGCTCCCGCATCCGCATCCGCTACGATTCAGGGGAGACACCGGTCATCGCGGTTCGCATTCAGGAGGTTTTTGGCCTGACCGTCACGCCGCGTGTCGCCGGAGGCCGTGTCGCCGTGTTGCTGCACCTGCTATCGCCGTCGCAGCGTCCGGTGCAGATCACCGCCGACCTCGAGAGTTTCTGGAACACCGGCTACGCGCACGTGCGCAAAGACCTCCGGGGCCGCTACCCGAAGCACGCCTGGCCCGAGGATCCCCGCGCAGCCGTCGCCACACGAAGAAGAAAAGCTGAAAGCTGAAAATGGAAAGCTGAAAGCAACCGACTCCATCATGCCCCTGCGCGCGGATATCTGCCAGGGCGAACGCATCGAAATTTTACCGCAAAAGCCGCCAACGTGCGGTTTCACTCGGATGCCTCGCCCGTGAATACACGGACGGCATACCGGTGAAACCGCTGAATGACAGTAATCAACCCGGTTCTGAGCAAATGTTCGTTCTGCCGTCCGTGTATCCACGGATGAGGCGGACGAAGCATTCGCTGATAGCTTGCGGCTTTTGCGAAAAGTGTTCCATTTTTAGGGAAATTGGAAGAATTGCCTGGGGTGCCTGGGGTGTCTGCGCTCTTGTCTTTGCGCCGCAGTTCTTTTTTGGTATATTGCTTCCTTTCATGGGCAGGTCGTCAGACCCGCATGGCTATTTTAGGATAGGATTATGCAGTTAATCAAAGCGATTTTTGGAACCAAGAATCAGCGTGACATCAAGCGGATGCGTCCGATGGTGGCCCGGATCAACGCGTTTGAGATTCAGTATCAGGCGCTGCCGGAGTCCGAGGTGCGGGCCAAGACGGCGAAATTTCGCGAGCGGGTGCGCCAGGGCGAGACGCTCGACACCCTGCTGTTCGAGGCCTTTGCCCTGGTGAAGAATGCCTGCCGCCGGTTGTGCGGCACCACACGAACGGTATGCGGGCACGAATTGCCATGGGAAATGGTGCCGTTTGACGTGCAGCTCATGGGCGGCATCGTGCTGCACGAGGGGAAGATCGCCGAGATGCAGACCGGCGAGGGCAAAACGCTGGTGGCGACCCTGCCGCTCTATCTCAACGCCCTCTCGGGCAAGAATGTCCACCTGGTGACGGTCAACGACTACCTCGCCCTGCGTGACTCCCAGTGGATGGGGGCGGTGCTGGAATTTCTGGGGCTCACGGTCGGCTGCATCCAGAACCACATGTCGCCGACGGAGCGGCGGCAGCAGTATGCCTGCGACGTGACCTACGGCACCAACAGCGAATTCGGCTTTGACTACCTGCGCGACAACGGCATGGCCATGGATCCGTCGCAGGTGGTGCAGAACGAACACACCTTTGCGATCATCGACGAGGTCGACAGCATCCTGATTGACGAGGCCCGGACGCCGCTGATCATTTCCGGCGTCGCCCAGCAGGCCTCCTCGCACCAGTATGCCGAGCTCAAACCGCTGGTCGACCGGCTCGTCAGGCGACAGCAGGAACTGTGCAACCGCCTGATCGGCGAGGCCAAGCAGGCGCTAGACGCCCAGGATCAAGAGACGGCGATGTGGCGGCTCTTCCAGGTCTACCACGGCACGCCCAAGCACAAGCAGTTTCTCCACCTGCTGGAGGAGCCGTCCATCCGCAAACTGCACGAGCAGGTCGAGAGCATGATGCTTACGGAGATGCGCAAGGAACATGCGCGCGAGCTTCGTGAGGAGCTCTTCTTCACCATCGACGAACGGAGCCGCGAAGTCTCGCTGACCGACAAGGGGTGCGAGGCGATGAACCCCGACGATCCGGCGATGTACCTCATGCCCGATCTGATCACGTCGATGTCGGTTCTCGAAGGCGACGCCTCGCTCAGCATCTCCGAGCGCAGCAAGCGGGCCCAGGAGATCCGGGCCGATTTCATGGAACGCAGCGAGCGGGTGCGCAATGTCGACCAGCTTCTCCGCGCCTACAGCATCTATGAGCGCGATGTGGACTATGTGGTCCAGGACAACCGGGTGCTGATCGTGGACGAGTTCACCGGCCGCATTCTGCCGGGCCGGCGCTGGAGCGACGGCCTGCATCAGGCGGTCGAATCCAAGGAGGGCGTGCAGATCGAGCGCGAGACGCAAACTCTGGCGACCATCACGATTCAGAACTACTTCCGTCTCTACAAGAAGCTGGCGGGGATGACCGGCACCGCCGAAACCGAGGCGGGCGAGTTTTCGGACATTTACAAGTTGGATGTCTCGGTGATTCCGACCAACCGTCCGATTCGCCGCGTCGATCAGAACGACCTGATTTTCAAGACCCAGCGCGAGAAGTTCAAGGCGGTCATCGAAGAGGTGTCCCAACGGCATCGCAACGGCCAGCCGGTGCTGCTCGGCACGGTGACGGTCGACACGTCGGAGGTCATCAGCCGCATGCTGCGCATGGCCCACATCCCGCACAATGTGCTGAATGCCAAGAACCATGCGCGCGAAGCGGAGATCGTTTCGTTGGCGGGGCAGCCGGGAACCGTGACCATCGCCACGAACATGGCCGGTCGCGGCACGGACATCAAACTCGGCCCCGGCGTGGTGTGGACGCCCGAGTCGGTGGTCAAGTCGCAGGTGCCACTCGATGAGAAACCGGCGGGCGAGGCCCGGACCTTGCGGGATCTGCTGAACGAGCGCCCCTGCGGCCTCCACGTGATCGGCTCGGAACGGCATGAATCACGCCGGATCGATCGTCAGCTTCGCGGCCGGTGCGCCCGCCAGGGGGATCCCGGCTCGTCACGGTTCTACATTTCGCTGGAAGACCAGCTCATGCGGCTGTTTGGCTCCGACCGCATTTCGGGGATCATGACCCGCCTGGGCATGCAGGAGGGCGAGGCGCTGGAGCACCGCTGGCTGAACCGCTCGGTCGAGACGGCGCAGCGGCGTGTGGAGCAGCAGAACTTCTCGATCCGCAAGCGGACGCTCGAATACGACGATGTGATGAACAAGCAGCGCTCGGTGATCTACGAGCTGCGCGGCGACGTGCTGCGCTCGGAATCGCCGCACGAGAAGATTCTGGACATCTTCAACGACCTGGTCTTCACCCAGTGTGAAGGGTTCCTCGACTCGCCGAAGGTCAAGGAATGCCGGCCCGACGAACTGGCCGAGGCGCTGATGGCGGCGTTTCCGATCGCCGTGACGGCGGAAGATCTGGGGGCGTTTGCAGGCAAACCGGATGAAGCCGCCGCCTACGTGTATGGCCGCGTGGCCGAAGCTTACGAGGTGAAGTGCGCCATGGAGCCGCCGACGTCTCTGGCGTTTCTGGAACGCCAGGTGGTGCTCACCTGCATTGACCAGCAATGGCAGGAGTACCTGCGGGCCATGGACGAGCTGCGCCACGGGGTAAGCCTGCGGGCCTATGGCCAGCGCGATCCGCTGGTGGAATACAAGCGCGAGGCATTCCAGATGTTCGAAGAACTGGTCGGGCACATCAAGACCGATGTCGCCCATACGGTCTTCCGCGCCACCGCGACGATCGAAAATTTCGAGCGCCTGATGCGCGGCGGCAGCGTGCGGCGGCAGCAGACGATCCATCAGTCGGTGTCGCTCCTGGGCGCGGCCGGCGCGGCGGGGCTCGTTCCGGCGGGTGCCGGCCCGGAGCGGATGACGGTGCCCGCCGGAGCGGCGGCGAATTTTGACGCGACGCTCGAAGCGATGGACAAGCCGGTCGCCCTGGCGCAACCGGTCCGGCGAGACGAGCCGCGGGTGGGACGCAACGACCCCTGCCCCTGCGGAAGCGGCAAGAAGTATAAGAAGTGTTGCGGCCAGAACGTGTGAGGGCTGCGAGATGGGCCGAAGACGGACGCGGCCGCCGGCGGACTGGCGGACGGGGAGACGACTGATGAGACCGCTGCTGATCGTGATATCCGCGCCGTCGGGCGCGGGCAAGACTACGTTGTGCGACCGTTTGCTGCAAGATTATCCCGAGATCACCTATTCGGTTTCCTGCACGACCCGCGAGCAACGCGGTCTGGAAGAAAACGGCGTCGACTACTTCTTTCTGACGCACGCCGCGTTTGCTGAACGGGTGGCCGCAGGCCAGCTCATGGAGCACGCCACCGTCCACGGCAACCGGTACGGCACGTTGCGCGCGCCGGTTGAGGAGGCGATGGCCGAGGGGCAGAGCGCGCTGATGGACATCGACGTCGAGGGCGCTTCACAGGTGCGCGCGTTCGTGGAAACACTGCCCCCGGGGCACCCGATGCGCGTGGGATTTGTCGACATCTTCATCCGTCCGCCCAGTCTGACCGCCTTGCGCGCCCGCCTTGAAGGGCGGGGCGAGGATTCGGACGAAGCGATTGAAATCCGGATGGAGAATGCAGAAACCGAGATAGCTCGGGCCGACGAATACACCCACCAGATTGTCAACGATCATCTCGATACCGCCTACCGCGAGCTGGTCGAGGTGATCGAGGCCGCAGGACGCGGATAGCGGAATGACCCGGAAGCCCATCCGCAGATCATGTGCCGTCCAACAAACTTTATTTTGGACAGACATGACCCCGCGAGGGTAATGGCGTTTACTTAAGCGATGCGTCCGATCCTAATCCTAATCGTAATCCTAATCGTAATCCGTTCTCCACCAGGAGATTAAGATCAAGATTAGGATTACGATTAAGATGGCAAAAGCCTCTTAAGTAAGTGTCATTCCCCAGAGAGGGCCAGTAACCGGAGGCTCTATTTCACCCCCGCATTCTTGCCCGGTTTTTCCATGTCGAACAGAAGGCCGCGGCAGCGTTTGCCGGTCTTGGCGTCGTAGAAGAGCACGAAGATGTTGCCCGGATCGCAATTGTAGTCCACGCCAAACGGTTTATCCAGAGAGGCGGCGATCTGCACCAGGAGCGTGTTTTCGCCCCGACGCAGTTTGAACGGTCCTTGGGGCATCTTCGCGTTCGGTCTCGAGTCGTAGATCAGTTGGTCGTTGAGCAGAACGCGGCCGACGAAGCGCATCTGGTCGATCGTGCTTCGGATCAGCTCATTGAAACGGTGAAGCACCTGGTCGTCCAGACAGACGTAGGAGACCGTGCCGCGGCCCATCTTGATCGTGACTTCGCGGTCGTCGGGAGACCAAACGCGGGTAGCAACGCGAATGACGTCCAACGCGTTCGGCAAGGGCTCAAGATTGCCCAGCCAGATACTGCTGCCATACAGCGCCGGCTTCCAACCCTTGAAGGGAGCCGATGCCTCGAAAATATGCTTCGTGTTTCCTGACCAGGTTCCGTCGGGATCCAGAATATCTCCAAGTTCCGGCGTTTTCTCAATCCACTGAAAGATTTCGGAATCGACGCCTTCTTTTCTGGGATCTCCCTCGCTGGTCTTCAAATCCGGCATGGTGCTGAGGTTATCGATCCACCAGCGCGAGAGGGTTCTCGCCTCGACGATGGTTTCGCCTTCCTGGAAAGCGGCGGGTGCGAGTGTCGCGCGATACGTGATCGGGTAGTGACCGTCGGACACGGCGACGTCCCGAGGCCGGCAGGGAAAGGTGACACGGATTTCTCTTGTGGCGGGGAGATCGACGCGTTGCGTCGGATTCGACATGACGATCCCCTCGACAGGCTGCAGTTCTATGGTGATTGTCTGTGCTGCGGCGGTGACGTTGGTCACGATCAGCAAGGCGGCGCCGTCGATGAACCCATTGATGACGGGCGGGGCAACATCCCAGGGATTGGTATGCAATCGCACGTTCTGCCGAACGACGACCGTGCCGTCGGGGGTCTTGAGCCAAACGGGAATGGTGAGGTCGCGGCGCTGGATCCAGCGCGCGGTCTTGCGGGAGATGATGACCGGTATCGAGAAGCGCGTCGTCGTTTTTGGGGCGGCGGTGAACTGGCACGACGCATTCCCTCCGAGGAAGCAGTTGGTGGGAAGGGCCGAGCCGAACTCGAGCTTCAGCGGCTCGTCGCCGACATGGGAGAACGAGCCGGTCAGATCGAAGATGCCGATGTCGGCAACGCGCAGATCCGGCAGCGGATCGACGTGGAGCATGGGTTGTTTCGGGCGTTCGTCCAGTTTCACGGTCCAGCCCATGCCGAGTGGATTCTGGTGCCCGCCGAGGTCGCGGATGGTCAGGGGAATCTCAACCCGTTGCCCGGTGGCCAGATTCAGCACCTCGAGCGTGGCCGGGCCTTCGGGCTCGGTGGCCAGAATCCAGTATTCGAAGATCCCGCTGCCGCCTTCGAGCAGCCGGTGCTGGACCGAGTTCGAAACCGGTTCGTTTCGGGGCCCGCGCCGCAGCGTGCCGAGCAGAGTTGTGCTCCGGGGCAGTGGCTTGCCGTCCGGACCCCGCAGCTCGCAATCAATGCGAAGCGATCCGCCGCGACCAACCTCGGGGCCGGCGATGCGGGCGACGAATGTGCCGACAGGCGCCTCGACCAGGCCCAGGATAACGCCGCAGCCGGCTTGGGCGGAAACGTCAACATGGCGCAGGCCCCTGGTTTCGACAACAGGGTAGCTGCGGTTCTCTTTCACATCGTAAAGGGAAACGATGCGCGGGTCGGCGATGACGATGCGCGCGGTCACGATTGAAGGCAGGACGACGATCCGGTCGACCTCGACCTCCCGCTCGCCGGGCTCGAAGGTCAGTTCGTAGTCGCTCCCGCCAAACAATTCATAACTGGGGCCTGCGGCCTCCCAGACGAACCCATCTGTCGGAACCTCGGCGCGCAGCCTGGCGCCCCCGGCCTTGCCCCAGATACCCGGCGGATCGTATGTCTTGCCGTCGCGCTTCATGGAGAACCGCAGCGTGTACTCCGGCTTCTCGGGGGCGGCGCTCACTTTGCGACGGATCCAAACCTGTCCCTCCATCGTCTCCGGACTCTTGAATGGGAAGCTGACCGGCGCCATGCCGGCCTTGAACGTGACCGGCTTGTCCGGCGCAAATCGGGCCAGGGCCTGCTTCTCGCGGGCGTCAATATCCCAGTTCGAGAGCGATCCTTCCAGGACGTTGTTGGCCTGCATCAGGAGATAGCGCTGCGATCCGTCGTCGGTGTCGAGAATCCGACAGACGACGCGCCGGTCCGTGCGTCCGGCGCTGTCGACAACGCGAAAGACGTCCTTCGCAAGCCCCTGGCGTTCGAGCATGGCGCACCACAGACGCGACCACCCCTCGTAATCCCACGGCGATGTGTCGCCCGACCGGCCGGCCACTCCACAGAATTCGCTCTCCAGATTGACATAGATGAAGAGTCCCTTACCGACCTGACCAAAGATCAAACCGTCAGCGGCGGTCAGCCCGCTCGTGGCCGTCACACCTGATGCCGGGCCAAGTTTGCCGTAGAGCCAGGCGTCGCGGACGCCCGGCAGCAGCTTGGCCAACGGGTTCAGGTCAATGCGTTTGCCTCCGTCGCGCTTCCCCCCAGCCGACACCTCCACGCCGAACGCGGCGGCGATGGCCGGGCTGCCCGCGGGCGCCGAGATGAGGATGGCGCCGTTCTCGACGGCGCCGCGAAGGGCGGCGAGTTGGTCCGGCTTGATGTCTTTGTGTTTGCCGTCAATGATGATCCGGTAGTTCTCGATGTTCTTCTCTCCTTCGATCCGGGCCATGTAGGACCTAGCCTGGATCACATCGGGCACAATACCCATGGCCAGTAGCATCTCGTTCACCGGCGTGGAGCCCGTGCCATCGGTGCCGTAGACGACGATGTCGGGAGAGAGTCGGGTGCGGGTGTCGATGAGGATCGGTTCATAGGGGCGGACGCTGTGAATGGCGTTGCTGAGAGTCGTCAGTCCCCACCACCAGGTGCCGCCGCCGAAGTGACCACCCGACTGAAAGAGGGTGATATGGCGGGCGTTACCGGCGATCGAAGCCCATATCTTACGCCCCTGGCCGGAGAAGGTGTAGTCATTCTTGAAGTCCATCAGCCAGGTCTTGGCGGCACGGGGATGGCTCGGAATATCGCTGATCAGCCCGACGGCAGGCACGAGCAGGTTGCCTTCGTAGAAACGGGTGTGCAAACCATCGTAATACCATTCTCTGTTGCCCGCGCCGGCTTCGATGCGCAGGTAGGGGTTATGTTCGCGAAGGGCCAGAGCGCGAACATGGATCGTCTGGGCGCGATGAGAGTAAAAGACCCAGCCTCCTTCACGCACAGACCAGCCGAAACCAATTTTGAACTGGGCGAACGGAATCTCTTCCCAGGAGAGAAAATCGCTGCCCTGGTCCCCGTTGAGATTCTCGACGGTCTGCCAAATGTCCTTCAGCATGTACTCGAGCTGGAGCGCGTAGTTGTAGCCATAGGAAAGGTCCTCCATTTCGGATTCTTCGATCATGTCCACCGATACCTTGCGCGCGTCATTCAGGGCGTTTGCGCCCACGCCGATGTAGCTTCCTATCGTGCCGTGAGGCTGGCCGGGGTCATGCAGGGTGGGTTTCTTTGGGCGATACGGTCCAACCCGCTCGCCCCTGAACTTGCCAACCGCAGAGAGGTAGTGATCGCCCATGCGCGACGGCTGGATGAAGAAGTAGGTGGTGTCATAATACCATTCGTACGCGAAGCCGGGGTACGACATGAAGGCCGCGTTGTTGGCCAGCGTGTTGATCCCGACTTTGTGCAGGTTCTCGGCGATAGCCCCCATCCCCGCCTGTATCCATTCGGACCACTGGAAAATGCGGCGTTGTTCGTAAACCGCCTGGCGCGCGAGCGGTTTGACGAGACGGCCGTAAACCTGTTCTTGGTCGTCGACCAAGTCGACGCGCAAGGCGTACTGCGCCGCCGGCAAGGCGCCCGGGAGAAGCATGTCCATGGCAACGTCATCCTTGCTGTTCCACGGCGCCCGCCAAGTCCTGTAGACCCGGTCGAAGTCATCATTAACCAGCCGCAGACGCCCCTGCAACGGCGGATAGGGGCCGGTCGCCATGTCCTTGATCTGCAACGTCGCCGAGACAAGGGCCTCGCTGTCGATCATCGCCGGCCATCCCTGCAAAGCCATCTCGAACCGCCCCCGCACCTCGACGGTTCGATTCATGCAGTGGTGGACCTTGCCGTCGGTGTCCAGCACGGAAATCTCGAGCCGGTAATTTGTGTCCGGGAGCGTTAGGATTGGCAACTCCAGTCCAAGCTTCTGCAGTGTCCATTCGCCCGCCTTGCCCGTCACGGGCTTGCCCTTTACAGAGGAGGCCAACTGGTTGTCGGCCCTGAATAGCTTCATCTCCGGGACGAAGGGCGCAGTGGGGGCTTGATTCTGAATCTGCGATACGACCACCTTGTTGATGGCCCCGGCGTAGAGGATCGCGAGTTTGCGTGGGTCCTTGTCGCTGGGGATCGGCTCGTCACGCCAGCCGACGGACGCCGGCCGGTGATCGGGGCCGTCCTTGAGCCAGGCGAAGATTTCCTGGAAGAAGGGCCGCGCGTCGGGCATTGTCCAGTATCTCACCGGGGCGACAGGTGGGATGCCACTGATGGCCTTTTCCATGGATTCGTTCGATTCCGACATCAGCAAACAGCCGCCTCGTCCGATCCGGCGATAGCCATAGTAGAAGTCTTTGTACAGCGCCCCAAGATCGTCGACCGGAGGGAACGCGGGGTTCTTCTCAAGTTTTTCCGGATACAGCGCATCCCAGGGCCCCCGCTGATAGCGAAACTCCGCCAGGAGCTTGCCTCGAATTGCCGCATCCCCCTCGCCTATCATTTCGTATTTCCGGTGAATCCAGAACAAACCCTGCTGGTCCATGATGACCTGGCCTCCGCGTCGGGCGTAGTGATAGAGGCGCCAGTTCATGAAAGACGTGCTGTATCGGGGATCGGTAAGCATGTCCCACAACAAAACGATGTCTGTCACCGGGTTGCCTTCACCGTCGAAGACCAGACCCTCGTTGATCAGTCGGGACACTTGCGGGCCGAGGGGCGGCATATGGCCGCGGTAGTCCTTGACAGTCCCGTTGAAGGCTTTCTTGACCATGTCGTGGAAGTACCAGTTCAGGTTGCACGACGCCAGGTTCAGCCGGGTCTTGGACCAGCGCGGAGTGGTCTCGTCGGGTTTGCCGGCGATACGGGCGCCGGCTTCCGTGGCGAAGAATCGGGTCCACTCGTCGGCGTGGGTTTCAAAGGATTTCAAGACCTCAGCCGCGCGCTTGTCGCCAATCTGGCCAAGCGCGTAAAGGGCGGCTTCGCGCAGGAAGGCGTCTGCCGCCGTCTGTTTGTCGCAAAGCCATTCAAGCAGGACGGGGACCGCCGTGCGAGAACGCATTTGACCTGCCGCGAGTGCGACAATCGGACGCATTTCAAGCGGAATAAGTGCCAAATCCATCCATTCGCCGTAGTTATCGCCCAGGTTATCCGACGCCGGTCCGATGCTCATGATCCAGATTCCACTCTGATCGTTCACCTGTACCATGGCGTTCAATTGAATCGCCAGGTCTTCAGCGTTCGGAGCGTTCATAATCGCTTCGATCTCGCTCATTTCAGCAGCGTCTGCGGGCAGCCCGGGATCCAAGGCGAGAATACCGGCTAGGAGGGCCAGGCAGAGACCGGTCTTTCGGCGGGGAAAAACGTGTTTCATTTCATGCCTGTCAATCGAATGAACATTCATAGAGCATCATCCTCCGTCGGACTCGCGCATGTGGGCGAATAGCGATAAGTATATTTCCAGTAGGACGGATCGAAGTCAAGACTTTCTGATCGAGGTGAACGATCAGGAGAGGCGCTGTCTGCATCTCAGGACAACGTGGCCAGGAATTCCACGAGACCGGGAATGGCGGCCGCAATGCGGTCACGGCAGAGGCGGTAGGCGGCGGCACTGGCGCCGACGGGATCGGCAATGTCGCGGTCGTGGACCGCGGCGGCGGCATCGAATGATCGCAGAAGAAAGAGACGTTTTCCGGCGTCGGGGTGGTCGCGGAGGATCTGGTCGCGATGGGTGCTCGCAAGCGCCACGATCACGTCGGCCTGGCGGATCCACGCGGCGGTCAGCAAACGGCTGTGGTGGGTCGCGAGATCGACATCGACATCGACATCGCGCAGCGCCGCGACCGCGCCCGCACTGGCCGCGAGCCCGTGCGGGGCGCACAGGCCGGCCGAGGCGACCTCCCAGTCCGTGCCCTCCGGGAGCGCGCGACGCAACAGCGCCTCGGCCATCGGGCTGCGGCAGGTGTTGCCGGTGCAGACGAAGAGCACGAGGCGTTGGGCCGGTCTGGGGGGCATGGGATTTACCGCGAAGCGGCCCGTTCGGCCGATTCGAGTGTGTTGTAAAGCAGCATGGTGATGGTCATGGGACCGACGCCGCCGGGAACGGGAGTGATGTGGCCGGCGGTCTGGCACGCCGAGGCGAAATCAACGTCGCCGGCGAGCCGGAAGCCGTTGCGGGCCGACGCGTCGGGGATGCGATTGACGCCGACGTCGATCACCGTTGCGCCCGGCTTGATCATGTCGCCGGTGACGGTGCCGGCGCGGCCCGCGGCCACCACGAGGATGTCGGCCTGCCGGGTGAACGCGGCCAGATCGCGGGTGCCAGTATGGCAGACCGTCACGGTCGCATTGCCGCCGGGGCCCTTGCGCATCAGCAGGTGTGCGACCGGCTTGCCGACGATGTTGGAGCGCCCGATGACCACCGCATGGCGGCCCGAGGTTGCGATTCCGCTTCGGATCAGCAGTTGGATAATGCCGTTCGGGGTGCAGGGGAGATAGCACGGCTCGTCAATCAGCATCCGCCCGATATTCACCGGCGTGAAGCCATCGACGTCCTTGTCGGGCGTGATCGCGTTGATCACCGCCTTTTCATCAATGTGGCGCGGGAGGGGAAGTTGGACGAGAATACCGTGGATGCGGGGATCGGCGTTCATGCGACCGACCTCGGCCAACACGCTGGCCTGCGAGCTGTCCGCCGGGAGCCGACGATCATCGGAGAGCATCCCCGCTTCGGCGCAGGCCTTCTCCTTGGCGGTCACATACGAGGTGGAGGCGGGGTCCAGACCCACGAGGATTACACCGAGCCCGGGCGTGACACCGGTGCGCGCCTTGAGTTCCGCCACCCGGCGCGCGATTTCCACGCGCATCTCCGCCGCCGCCTGCTTGCCATCAATGATTGTTGCGCCCATAGGATACCCCTCAAAGTTAAAGACGAGGCGCTTGCAAGACCCTTCTTCGTCGGTTCTGCAAGCGCAGGTTTCAGAAGCCAGGTTTCAGAAGCAAACCACCCGCCGCCGGCGGGACGGACGCCTCACTCACCCGGTTCGATCGCATCGTTCGGGCATGCGCCCGTGCAGGCGCCGCAGTCCACACAGGTGTCGGCATCAATCACGTACTTGGGGTCTCCCTCGCTGATCGCTTCAACGGGGCAGGAATCCTTGCACGCACCGCACACGGTGCACTTATCCGTAATGACGTAGGCCATCGTGATTCTCCTTTGGTTTGTCCCGAACCGTCGATCCGGTCCCGCGGACACACACGGGACATCCTGTGACGTGGGAAAGGCATATACGATACCCGAAACGGCCGCTTCGGGCAAGCAGAGGATTTTTTAACCCAGCAATTCTAACACGGGCAGCCGCTATCGGGATCCAAATCGGGATCGGGACCGAAATCGACGAGAAAGCAAGGAATTCGATAGCGATTTCGATTTCGATTGTACGGATGTGCCATAATTAGAATTGCTGCCTTTTCTGCCGATTCCCCTTGACTTTATACCAAGTTTAGCAAATTATAGCGTCTATCGGCTATAAACTGTTATAAGGAGTTATAAGGAGTTATAAATGAACCCGATCAAAAATCCATTTTCGCCTGGCGCTGGCTCTCCATCTCCTGAATTGGTCGGCCGCGATCCTATCCTGGAACAGTCCCGTATCCTTCGTTGATGAAGAAAGGAATGATCTACAGTCCCGCGCATGGAGATATGGCGTTTACCGTGCCGTTGTTCGACGAGTTTATGATTCGGGCGATACCCGAGTTTCAACCGTAGGTGATTGGGATGCCGAACTTTGCCTCGATCGCGTCCAAGGTGCCGCAGACGGCATTAGGGTGAACTTCGGAGGGTATGGCGAATTGCGCGAATCCCCCTTTTACGTCCTCAAGCGTCGCCTCGATCAGAATGGCCTTCCACCGAAATCGGGAGAGTCGGGCACAGGCCGCAAGAAACCGCTGACGGGAGACCACAGTGCAGGCCACCACGTCCGCAATGCTTTTCCGCTCCAAGGCAACCAGGTTCTCCATCCCCTCCAGTGTATAGTCACATAGCCCACACAGGAACGAACAGGACGCCACTTAGTATCCGCGCAAGAATAAGTTCACGGTTTTAGGCGCAACTCTAACAGTACCGACAGGGTGTTCGCAGTTGGGGTAATTTCGCGCCAGTCATTGTTTTCAGTATTATTTCGCTTTCTTTCATATTGACGGAGACCCGCTCATGATGTTAGAGTTGTCCGCATCTACGGATAATTCTAACATTATGAAAACCAAAACCTTTCGCGCCGAGTCGCTGATCGCCTTTTTTCGTCGCCGTCAAATCGCAACGATGGCTCAGATGAAGACGGTGTTGGGCACAACCGTCGATATGACCGTCTTTCGTAAATTACGGGAGATTTCTTACGCTTCCAGTTGTTCGCACGGCGGCAGGTTCTACACGCTCCCGGCGCTGACCACATTCGATGACCGCGGCCTTTGGACATGCCGGGGCATTCTGTTTTCGCGATTCGGGTCGTTGATTGACACGGTTGAGCAATTCGTCACGCGTGCGGAACGCGGATTTCTGGCCGCCGAGTTGGCAGCGGAACTCCAAATCGAGGTCAGGCAGCCACTACGTAAACTTGTCACCCTGCATCGCCTGACACGGGAAGCGCTCGCCGGCCAATGGGTGTACTGCGCATCCGACTTCTCGAAACGCCAAGGGCAACTGCGCCAGCGGCGCACGTATGGCACCGCCGAGGCGTTGCCCTTCTCTCGCGATCCGTTGGCGGAAACGTCCGACGATACCAAAGCGGCTATCATCCTGTTTCTGAGCACGCTCGACGAACGGCAACGCCGACTGTATGCAG
>Ga0268277_1000966_pt1 | contig 21410 bp, 17 predicted proteins | sample saktaG_5_FD_190132 | JGI IMG/M metagenome (GOLD analysis project Ga0268277, IMG submission 190132) | Saline water microbial communities from Sakinaw Lake, British Columbia, Canada - sak_2010_1_5_50m | ecosystem: Environmental > Aquatic > Non-marine Saline and Alkaline > Saline ...
CAACGCAGGCGCCATGGCAGTGGAAGAGCTGAATTATTCGATTAAAGAGAACATCATCCTGCAAGAACCCGACACCTTTATGAATCTTTCCGGCAGGACGGCAAAAAAAGTGCTTAAAAGCCGAAAATTGAAAGTTCAGAACTTAATCGTGGTTCACGACGATATAGATCTTCCTCTGGGACAAATAAGGATCGTAAAGAACCGAGGATCAGCCGGTCACAAAGGCGTGGAGTCCATAATCAAGGAACTGGGGACGAAGAACTTCGTCAGATTCAGGATGGGCATAAAACCAGAATCTGGAAAACCGAAAAATCCGGAGAAATTCGTTCTGCAAAATTTCAGCAAAAAAGAAGAGGAAACTGCAAAAGATACGATAAAAAAGACTGCCGAAGCAATCGAACTTTTCCTGAAGAAAGGTTTGGAAAAGGCGATGAATGAATTTAATAAATGAAGAAGCCGGGGGATGACTAAACATCCTACCCGGCTCCGGCAGCAAAGCGAATAAGGTTTTATCCTTCTGCTTTTTTGCCCTGCGCTTCGGCTCGGCACTGCTCCGCCATATCTCTGTTGATTGACGTACATTTGCTGCAGTCTTTATTCACTGCCTCGCATAAACTTGCCGGACCGCCGCACCATTCAGCAAGTGGTGCTCCTTGTAAGGGCATGGTTCACCTCCTTTTTATACTCCGGACTACCTGCGAGCGCCAATAAGTTAAAAAGTAAAAACCATTCAACTTATAGCATTGCCGGCACTAAGCTAAAGGAGGGATTGCTTAGATTACCACTCGCAGATAGACCGGAGTATAAAAACTTGCTTGTTCTACAATCCTATATTATAATACTTTAGATGGAAAAGTCAAGAGTTGAGTTTACCGAAAGAATTCTTATTGTCAGCATCACCCCCTACTTTTTGGAAAAGGGGAACTTTTGGTTTGAAGAGAACCTGAAAGAAATACTTGAAGCCAGAAAAACCCAGTCCTTCTTCGAAGATAACACCCTGTTTTTGGAAAAGAACCAAAAATCCAATATGTCTGAAGTCTTGAGAAAGCTTGATGAAATGGGGTATGAGAAGGTTTTGCAGGTTCAGGAACCCGGGGAGTTCTCCCAAAGAGGCGGGGTTTTGGACGTATTCCCGATAAACACAAATCAAGCTCATCGTTTGGAGTTCCTCGGCAACGGGATTGAACAGATTCTGCAGCTCCCGATAAAAACAGAGGATGAAAAAACCGCAAAGGAAATACTGAAAAAGAAACTGAAATCTCAAAAACTCTTCTCGGATTTAAAAGGGTTAAAAGAGAACGATTATCTCGTGCACCTTGATCACGGCGTAGGGATGTTTAAGGGATTATTCACCATCCAGGAAACCAAATACTATCTTTTAGAATATGCTCAGAACGATAAACTCTACGTTCCCGTGGGCCTAGAAAGAAAACTGAGCCGTTATGTCGGATTTTCCGAACCGAAGATTTCCAGGCTGGGCTCTGCTATCTGGCAGAGGATAAAAAGAAAGGTGAAAGAAGACGCGGAAAAGCTGGCCCGGGAACTTCTGGAAATATACTCCAAAAGAGAAATATCTCTGCGCCCTTCTTATTCGGCAGATACGGAATTAGACTGGCAGATATCTTCGACGTTTAAACACGAAGAGACTCCGGACCAGATCCAGACTATGGAGGATATCAAGAACGATCTGGAAAAAAACGAACCTATGGACAGAATCGTTTGCGGCGACGTCGGCTTCGGAAAGACGGAGGTCGCCCTGAGAACCATGGCCAGGGCGGTGCAGAATAATTATCAGGCAACGATGATCTGCCCTACTACCATTCTGGCGAATCAGCATTTCCAAAATTTCAAAGAACGCCTGAAAAATCTTCCGATAAAAATCGCGATTCTCTCGCGCCTTCAATCAAAAAAAGAGCAGAAAGAAATAATTAAAGGTCTGGGTACGGGAACGATCGACATCGCGGTCGGCACCCATCGGCTTTTGTCCAACGATGTTGAATTTAAAAACCTGGGCATGCTGGTGATTGACGACGAACAGAGATTCGGAGTCAGACAAAAAGAGAAATTAAGGAAAATAAGAACCTCTCTCGACTTGCTCTCTCTTTCCGCCACGCCCATTCCACGTACGCTGTATCTTGCTTTGTCTTCGCTGAAAAACGTAAGTTTGATTCAGACTCCGCCGGTGGGCAGGCTGCCCATAAAAACTTATATTCTTCCTTGGAAAGAAAAAACCATCAAGGAAGCCATCAAGAAAGAACTGGACAGAAAGGGACAAATATATTATCTGCACAACAGAGTGGAAACCATCGGCCAGATTCAGAACTTTTTGCAGGGCCTGGTTCCTGAATTGAAAATCGGAATCGCCCACGGCAGACTGAAAGAAAAAGAATTGATAAAAGTCATGGATGAATTCCAACAAAAATCAATTAATCTCCTGCTTGCCACCACCATCATTGAAAACGGACTGGACTTTCCCAACGTCAACACTTTGATAGTCGCAGACGCAAGCAGGCTGGGCCTCTCACAAGCATATCAGATTAAAGGAAGGATCGGCCGCTCGCACGCTCAGGCCTCAGCTTTATTCCTCCACGGTTCGCATCTTTCAGAAAAAGCAAAATTAAGACTGGATGCTTTAAAGGAAGCTGAAGAACTGGGTTCAGGTTATAAAATCGCTTTGAAAGATTTGGAAATAAGAGGGGCGGGAAACATTTTGGGCAAAGAGCAATCCGGAAACATTAACAGGGTCGGATTGAATCTATATTGCCAAATTCTTTCCGAGGCAGTAGAAAAATTAAAAACAAAGTGATAGACTCAATGAATGCTCAATGAAACTGAAGTTTCATTTTGACCTGCGTTTTTATAAATAAAAACTTGGCATGCAATTAGTAATAGTCGAGAGTCCAACTAAATCAAAGACCATTTCGAAATTTCTGGGACCCAGTTATGAGGTCCTTTCTTCCTATGGCCACATGAGGGACTTGCCCAAGAGTGAAATAGGTATAGACATCGAAAACGATTTCAAGCCAAAATACATCGTCATCCCGAAAGCCAGAAAAAATCTGGCGGAACTGAAGAAAGTAACCCAAAAAGCGGAATCTGTGATTTTGGCGACTGATGAAGACCGGGAAGGAGAAGCAATCGCTTATCATCTGGCTTTTCTTTTGGGACTTAACGGCGAGAAAAAATACCAAAGAATCGTTTTCCACGAAATCACAAAGGGGGCAATTGCCGAAGCCCTCAAAAATCCAAGAAAGATTGACGCGAACTTGGTTGACGCTCAGCAGGCAAGAAGAGTTTTGGACAGAATCGTCGGCTACAAACTGTCTCCTTTTTTATGGAAAAAGGTGGCCCGAGGATTGTCGGCGGGAAGAGTGCAATCGGTAGCTGTAAGGCTGGTAGTTGAAAGAGAAAGAGAAATAGAAAATTTCGTGGCGGAGGAATACTGGACGATCACGGCTTTGCTGCGAAAACTAAAAAAAGAATTTGAGGCGATTTTAATTGAAAAGGATGGTGAAATAATTTCCAAACTAGGGATAAAAACCAAAAAAGAAGCGGACGGAATCGTAAAGGATTTGCAGGGAGCCGAATATAAAGTAGAAAGCGTTGAGAAAAAAGAACTGAAAAGAAATCCCCTGCCGCCTTTTACCACCAGCACCATGCAACAGGAATCCTGGAAGAGATTAAGGTTCCCGGCGAAACTGACCATGAGAATCGCCCAAAACCTTTATGAAAGAGGTTTCATTACCTATCACCGAACGGATTCTTTGAACCTTTCGGATATAGCGCTTTTTTCAGCAAAGAAATTCATCAGCAATCAATACGGCAAGAACTACTGGGCGGGATTCCTCAGAAAATATAGAACGAAAACGAAAGGCGCGCAGGAAGCTCACGAGGCGATTAGGCCTGCTTACCCCGATAAAACTCCGGAATCTCTGAAATTAGAACAAAATCAATTTAAATTATACGACCTGATTTGGAGAAGATTCATCGCCTGCCAAATGGCAGAGGCCCGTTTCGACACGGTAAGCATAAACATCCAGGCGAAAAAATACGTTTTCAGGGCGACCGGGCAAAGTCTAAAGTTCGACGGATTTCTTAAAGTCTATCCCATGAAGTTCGAAGAAAAAGAACTGCCCGCTTTAAAAAAAGACGAGCTTTTAGAATTTGTGGAGTTGACCCCTTTTCAGCATTTCACCCAGCCCAGGGCTCGATACAACGAGGCAAGTTTAATTAAGGCGCTTGAAGAAAACGGAATCGGGAGACCTTCAACCTATGCGCCGATTTTATCGACCGTCCAGGAAAGAAACTATATCGAAAAAAATACCGAGCGACGTTTCCGTCCGACGGAAATCGGAACCGTGGTGAATGACATTCTGGTTCTGCACTTTCCCAAGATCGTGGACGTAAACTTTACCGCCGAAATGGAGAAGGAATTGGATGAAATCGACGAGGGACAAAAAAAGTGGGTGAATGTCGTCAAAAACTTCTATGCGCCTTTTGAAAAAAACTTGAAGCAGAAATACAAAGACGTTTCCAAAAAAGACATCACCGAAAAACCGACGGAAAAAAACTGCCCAAAATGCGGAGCGCCCTTATTGATAAGGCTGGGCAGATACGGAAAGTTCTATGCCTGTTCCCAATTCCCGAAATGCAGATACACGGAATCCCTAGAGGAAAACAATCTGGGAATCAAATGCCCGAAATGCAAAAAGGGAAAGGTTGTTGAAAAAAGAACGAGAAAGCACAAAATATTCTACGGCTGCAACCGCTATCCAGAGTGTGATTTCGCCTTGTGGGACAAACCGACCGGAGAATTCTGCCCCAAATGCAAATCGCTTCTGGTTACGACTAAAAGAGGACAAATAAAATGTCCCAACAAGGAATGCGATTATAAGGTTGAAAAATAATAAAGATTTAGTAAAATGAACTGAGCTTAAGGGGCGTGTGGCGGAACGGTATACGCGTAGGTCTCAAAAACCTATGGGGGCAACCCCTTGTGGGTTCGAATCCCACCTCGCCCACAACTATCAAAAATCCCGATTCCTCGGGATTTTTATTTAGAAATGTTTTTTACCAACCAGGCGGAAAATATTCCGATAACCGCTCCGGCCAATACATCCGAGGGCCAGTGCACGCCGACGTAAACCCTGGAAAGAGAAAGAATCAAAGTGGCGATTAAAAACAATGCTCCCAGTTTTTTGTTGTAGAAATAAACCAAAGCGGAAAAAGCAAAATAAAAAGCGGCGTGGCCGGAAGGGAAAGAAGAGGTCGCGGGATGCTCCAAAAGCAAATTGATATTGCTTTCAATGAATGGTCTCGGGCGCTCCCAAAGAAATCTTATCAGTTCCACGATTACGAACCTGGCGAAAACGGCCGTACCCAGGGCTTTCAGCATTATCGGCCAGTATTTTTTGAAGTTTTTGAGCAAAAACAAGGCAAGGATGAAAATCAAAACGTAGCCCAGATACTCTGCGGAAAAAATGGCTAAAGAGTCAAAACAAACATTCTTACCTACGAAACTATTTATTTTTTCGAAGATTAAATAATCCATTTAAAGCACTTTGCGTGGCTGAATCATTAAAAAAATGAAGGATAAGGCGGCCAAGCCGGACATTAACAAAAATAATATTCTGAAGCCTACGATTGAAGCAATGCTTCCACCGAGAAACGCGGCGATTCCCATAACGATCAAAGACAGAGAACCGCAAGCTCCCCATTGGCGTATGTATTTTCCCTTGTCCAAATGCTCGGAATAAATGGCATTGAAGGCAGGTGTGCCCAATGCTTCACCGAGCGCTAGAACCAATTGTAACAAATATAAATGCCAGAGAGAAGAAGCAAAAAAATAACCCAGCCAGCCGAGTATCCGGCAGACGTATCCTCCGGCCACCAAATACTCCTTTTCGATTACCCTGTCGCCGAAACGAGTGATCAGCAACATCAGAAAGCCGGTGAAGATCGCAAAAACGGCCCAGATGGAACCGGCTTCGAAAAGCCCTCCCCCGATTTTCTGTATGAACAAAGCGAACAAAGGAGGAAACATGTTCGCCGCCAAAATAAAAATACTGTTGATTCCAATTAAAATTCGCAGCGACTTGTTCGATAATATATTGTTAAACATTTAAGATTTCTTTGTAGAGTTTCAGATGGTCTCTTAAAAGACGCGGCATTAAAAACTTTTCCCGGACGCTTTCTTTGGCACACCTACCCATTTCTTTGGAAAGCCCCGGGTTTTTGATTAATTGAACGATTCTATGGCCAGCTTGTCTTGGATTATTGACTAGAAAGCCGTTTACCCCGTTTTTTATTTGCAGTTTTATTCCTCCGACATTCCCGCCGATTACCGGTTTCCCCTTCCACATGGCTTCGGCCACGGATAAGCCGAAGCCTTCTCTGACAGCCTTATGTATGATGACGTCAGATGCCACTTGAAAGGCGTTAACGAAGGTATCAACTTTTAAACCGCCCAGAAACTCGGGGTCGCTGAAAAGGAAAACATCTGGATCACCTTTTACCCTTTTCTTTACTTCATTATATATCTTAACTCCCTGCGGGTCATCGCGCGCCAAAAAAAGACCAAGCAAAGCCAGCTGCAAACCAGGGATTTTCTTTTTGGCAATTTTATACGCCTCTAACACTCCTAGAGGATCTTTCCAGGGATCAAAACGGGCAACTTGGGTGGCTAGGGGCCTGGAGAGATCAATATCGAAATTCTGCAGAATAATTCTGGCTTCCTTTAAACTAAGAGGGATGTTTTTTGGCATTAAAGGATCTATAGCCGGAGGGAAGACGACAGTTTTCTTCTTCACCACGGATGGACCGATAAAATCTTTGCAGGTAAATATCACTTTATCGTACATGGTCATGAAAGGATAAACGAATCCGTATGCCTCCTTGTTGGGGTTGGAAGTATCGATATGGACCCTCCAGACAGCGGGATGAAAATTGGGCAGGTAAGCTGCCACTCCGACGGGTTGAGGGTCGTGGATGACCCACAAGTCCGGTTTCATGCCCTGCATGAGCTTTGCCGTCAATTCCATGTGCCGGATATACAATCTCCTAGCGGAAAAAGGAAATTCGAAATCTTCTCCCTGAAGGGCATTGTGCATTGTTTTAGTCAGGGTGAAGAATTTTTCGCCCGGAGGATTGACGTACCAACTGGCTTTCAGCCCCGCACCTTTCATTAAAGGAATGAGGCTTTTCAAAAGTTCGGCCACTCCTCCTCCCCGGGGAGCGGCATTAACGTGGAAAACCTTCAAACCTTTCAGATCCTTGCTCAATTTCAATATCTCTTTGAAAAGTTCTTTTGATATTAACTTTTCGTATTTTTCAATCTTCTGGATTGGGGTTTTTACTAAAGGCAGCATGATTATTTACGTAAAATTTTAGGAGTATTTCCAGTTAAATCAATAACTTTGGATGGCTTGGATTTTTTTAAATTACCCGCGTCTATTACCAAATCCGGCTGATTTTTTTTATTTCTAAATTGACGCAAAATATCTTTTATTTTATTTGAGGCCGGTTCCCCCGAAACATTGGCTGAGGTTTGGGCCAATGGTTTTTTAAACTCGCTTAATATTCCGTTCAATAATTTATAATTCGGGATCCTCAAACCGATATTCCCGAACTCGCAAACAATACCTTGGGCAAACTTCTTTTTGGCTTTTAAAACCGCTATCAATTTACCCGGCCACATTGATTTCAAAATTTTCTCTTGTTTTTTATCAATTACAGCTATTTTCCTTGCGGTTTTGAAATCTTTAATAAAAACCGAAAGATGTTTTTGTAAACTTCTTTTTTTAATTTTAAAAATTTTTCTTACCGCTTTTTTGTTCCCAGCATCGCAAATCAATCCGTAAACCGTATCCGTCGGAAAAACTATTACCTTTCCTTTTTTAATTTCTCTCACTATATTCTTAACGTTAACATGTTTCAATCCGATAATTTTCATTAATCTACTATATCATAAAAAAATTGATAGAAAAAAAGAGAGCCCTGCAGGAGACTAAGTCAGACTCTCAAGCAGGGCTCAACGAGGAGATAATGGCAAACAAGTTGCCCGGTGTCGCTCTGGGCGACATCACATCACCGGAACGCAATCGTTCCCGTGTTTCACGAAAACCTATTCAGTTGTAGATAATCAAGGAAAATCGCGAGGAAGGTGCAAACCTACCTCCTTTCGTATATTTGCGCACTGATAGTTCAGTTCCGGTTTTTTCGATTGTGGGCTCCATTGTTATACAATCAAATAGCATCACCTCCTTTCATATGAAAACGGTAGAAAGAACAAAAGTAGGATAAAAAATCCTACCGTAATTAAGATAGGATATAAAAATATAAACTTCTTGTCAAGTGGAAAATCAGCTATTTTTGACTCCCTTGAATTCTGTAAAGTAAGTCGTATCGTCTTCAATATTTTCAAAAACAACGGATTGCGGTCCGATAACGCATCCTGAACCGATGAACCTGCCCGGCATAAGAGAACAGTTTATTCCTATCTTCGTGTTCTCCCCGACAATGACGCCCAAGGAATCCGTGCTTGTTCCAATTTTTTCACCCTTTACGATTGAAAACACTTCTCCCCTGTCGATTCTGACGTTTGCAGTAACGGTACCTGCTCCCACCCTGCATCCTTTGCCAAAAATTGAATCTCCGAAATAACCAGAGTGCGTATGAACGTCTTCCTGAAAAATTGAGCGGGTAACTTCGCCAAAAGCGCCGACAAGAGTTTTCCTCTCAAGGTTAGAATATTCTCTGATTAAGGAGCCTGTGCCGATGACGCAATCATCACCAATATAGCAAGGTCCTTTTATCACGGCATTTTCAAAAATTCTTACGTTTTCCCCGATAAAAACTTTTCCCTCAATAAGGGCGTTTCTGGCGATCTTGGCGGTCTTGGCCACTTTCGATTCCAAATATCTGTCCATCAAAGATTTCGCAACCTCGAACAAATGCCAAGGATATTTGGAAGACGGCGTTTTTTCTTCGGTCAATATCCACCTGACGTCTTTTTCTTTAGCATAAAGAGACAGCGCGTCCTCAAAAGCATACATGTCTTCCGGGACCCGCTGATAATAATCGATAAATTCTTTCGGCAAAAAATAAATTCCCACCACTTTTATGTCCGACTGTTCTTTTCCTCTTTCCGGTTTTTCCGTAATGCCTTTTACTCTATCCCCCTCCAAATTAAAAATTCCATAAAGTTGAGGATTGTCCGTCTTCGCTCCCAATAGAATCATTCTGGCATCGGAAGATTTCTGTTTTTCCATGATGGGTTTTATGTAATCTCCTGCATCGAACCTTGCCACATCCAGAACGAAAAACTGCTCCTGTAAAAGATCTTTAGTTCGAAATAACGCATCTCCCATTCCCCTGGGACTTTCTTGGACAACGTAGCGAATGCCCATCCCCAAATCATATTTATTCAATTCTTCCTCTATATCTTTTTTGGGCCCCTGAACCACAATTACTTTTTTTATCCCCGCTCTTTTTAAACTTTCTATCGTATACCAAACCAAAGGCCTGCCCATTATTTTGATGAGGCTTTTGTTTTTTTTGTTTAACGGCCAGAAACGGGAAGATTCGCCTGCTGCTAAGATTACCGCTTGCATATATTAAAGATAATTTTTGCTAATTTTTCCTGATCGTGCAAAATCATTGTTCTCTGATTCGCACCTTTTACGAGAGTATCTTTCGGGTTTAAACCACGAATATTGCGGTCCAAAACGTCCAGCGCAATAAACTTTTTATTTTTCAGAAGCGCTTTGTTGTATTTTATAAAATCTGCTCCGGGAAAGACCTTTTTAACCCTTTTTAGTTTTTCGGGGGATAATTTACCCGTGTTGAAAATAACATAATCAATAATCTCTTTCCCTAGATATTTCTCCAAAATCCCAAGGAAGTCTTCTACGCCGAAACCGTCCGTATTCCCCACTTGGGTCATTAAATTGCAGACAAAAACTTTCTTTCCCCGGGATTTGCGAACGGCTTCCGAAAACCCCTTCACCAATAAATTCGGAATTATGCTCGTATAAAACTTGCCGGGAGCGAATATGATCAGATCGGCATTTTTTATCGCAGAAAGCGCTTCGGGGTTGGCTTTCACTTTCGGCTCCAGGGATAATTTTCTAACCCCAATCTTAGAAATTAAAGGAGAATTTATGATTTTTTCTTCTTCTTTTATTCTTTTATCATTTTTCAAAACAACGGCTATATCTGATTTTCCCAAGGTCACCGGAATTATATGTGCCTTGGACCCCAGTTTTCTCTCCCATTTTTTTATCGCTTTTCCCAGACTTCCAGTTTTTCTTTCCTCTTCAATTATCAAATAGTTCCCCATGCTCTCTCCATTCTCGCGATGATTAAAAAACTGGATTAAACCCGCGTCTGTGGCCGTAGAGGTAATGGCCTGCCGGACGTCCCCGAGGGGCAAAACGTTTAACTCTTTCCTCAATTTGCCGCTGGACCCTCCACTGTCAAACATCGTAACTATTGCCGACAAATCCAGAGGGTATTTTTTAAGACCGGACAGAAGAACTGAGATGCCTGTTCCGCCGCCGATGCAAACGACTTTTTTCGCCTTTTTTGACATAAATTCTCATTTATTGTAGAGTAAAAAAACGAATTATGCAAGGTAAGTTTTTGATAAAGGGAGGCATTCCCCTTTCCGGGGAAGTCGAAATTTCGGGTTATAAGAATTCAGCCGGCGCAGTTTTGGCGGCTGTTTTGCTTTCCAAAGAGCCCTCTGTCGTCGATAATTTGCCGCTGGTTACAGATGTTCTAGATCAAGTCGAGATTTTAAAGACCATGGGTGCAAAGGTAGAATGGCTCAACGAAAAAAAAATAAAGATCGACCCTTCCGACATTAACCCCGAAAACATTCCGACCGAACTTTTCGAGAAAATGCGCGTCTCAGTCTTGCTTGTGGGGCCGCTTTTGGCCAGATTCAGAAAGTTCAAGGTCCCCCATCCCGGCGGAGACAAAATCGGCTTAAGGCCGATTTCAACCCACATTGAAGCTTTAAAAGATTTCGGGGTTAAAGTTGAAGAAAAAGGAGGATTTTATCATTTTGAAGCACCGGATAATCTCGAGGGAAAAACTGTTGTTTTAAAGGAGTTTTCGGTTTCGGCAACGGAAATCTTAATGATGCTGGCTGTTCTGACGAAGGGAAAAACAAAAATTGAGCTGGCGGCAGCAGAACCCCAAGTTCAAGACTTGGGATTCCTTCTTAAAAAAATGGGAGCGAATATCGAAGGAATGGGAACCCATGCGATCAAAATAGAGGGCAAAGAAGAACTGAACGGGGCGGAATTCAAAATTTGCCCAGATCTTCTGGAAGTAGGAACTTTCTTAATCGGCATTTCCATAACTGGCGGCCAGGGCAAAATAAAAAACGTGAATCCTGAAGACCTTATAATGTTTCTGGAAAAAATGAGGGGAATCGGAGTAAATTTTGAAACACTTCCGAATGAAATATTGGTAAAACCGTCCTCCGTTTTCCATTCAACTAAAATTCAGGTTCTGCCTTATCCCGGCTTCCCCACTGACCTCCAGCCCCAGACATCCGTCCTTTTAACCCAGGCTGAGGGCAAGAGCTTAATCCACGATCCCCTTTATGAAAACCGTTTTCAGCATCTGCACGAATTAAGAAAGATGGGGGCTGATATTGAAGTGGTTGATCCCCACCGGGCTTTAATCTTTGGAAAAACAGAACTGGTGGGAAATAAAATCAACGCCTCGGACATAAGGTCGGGCGCTGCTTTGATTTTGGCGGGCTTAGTTGCCAAGGGAGAAACGCTGATAGAAAACATCAACCAGATTGAGAGAGGACACGAAAAGATAGAAGAGAAACTGAAAAAGCTCGGGGCCCAGATTACGAAAGTCTAAAGATTCATCGCCTTCCTGGCCAAATCGAAAGTTTTAACGTTCAATTCCAGATATTTCTCTGGAATTATTTTTTTTATGGCTTTCAAAACAGAAGCTGGTTTAATGGGGATCAAATTCTCGAAAGCCGCCAAACTCAAGAGATAAATTCCGGATACTACGTCCGTCCCAAGCTTTTCCCGGCAAATATCGGCCGCCGAAACTAAAACAACTTTTTTACCGATATTATTAAGAGTCTTCGCAATTTGCTCTTCGGACAAAGATTTCTCCGAAGGAATCGGCACAATGAATTTATTTACCAGGAAAGAAGTGTTTTTATTGGCAAAATAAACTCCTCTCAATGCTTCCTGGGCCTCGAACCCGAAGATCAAATCGGCTTTTCCCTGAGGGATTAAAGGAGAATAAATCTTTTTGCCGAATCTGACATGAACTTCCACCGAACCTCCTCTCTGGGAAAGTCCGTGCAGTTCCGAGCTTTTAATGTCGTACCCCTCGGACAGTGCGGCCTCGGTAATGATCTGCAGTACGGTAATTAGCCCCTGGCCGCCGGTCCCCAAGATTACGGTATTGAATTGTTTTATTTTTTTATCTGAATGCATGGTCTTTTGGAAATAATTACCGAAACGTCCGGCTTTGCCATAAATTCCTTGATCGTCTTGATAAACTCTTCCTGATTTATAGGATCGAGAACCTTAACGTTTTTTACTCCGCAAGCCCGGACAACCTCTTCTATTTTTATTCCGTCGGAGTTAAAGGGCGCTCCGGGATGTGGCTGGTGTCCAGTCATAGCGGTTGTCTCGTTTTCCAGGACAATGATTAAAGGATTGGATTTATTGAAAACCGTATTGATCAAGGCTGGGATTCCGGCGTGAAAGAAAGATGAATCGCCGATAAAGGTGATTATTTTCTGTCCGGTGGCCTTTTTAATGCCGTGGGCGATTCCGGCCGAAGAACCCATGCAGGAAAGATAATCCTGCAATTTAACCGGCGGATTGCCGAAAAGCATGTAACAGCCGATCTCTCCGCCGAAGATGACCTTGCTCGTGTCAACCGCCTTCTTTATGGCTGAAATAACCAGCCAGTAAGGACACCCCGGACAGAGTTGAGGATAGCGCTTGGGAACGGATATTTTGTATTTACCATCTGTCAGAGAGTATTTTTTATTTACGAACTTCGCGACTGCCTGAGTGACAATTTCTGGTTTGAGTTCGCCGACTTCGGGCAATAACTTTTTGCCGAGAATCTCTAGTTTACAATTGGCTTCCTTAGCCAATCTCTCCGTTTCTTTTTCCAAAAACGGTTCCAGCTCTTCGATAACTAAAACTTTTTTCAGTTTTTTTATGAAATCTTTAATTTTCTTTTCCGGCAAAGGATAGAAAAAATCAAGCTTTAAAACCGGTAAATTAATATCCAGCTCGCTCAACGCCTCCATTACATATAAATAAGAAATGCCGGAAGTGATGATTGCCGTTTTCTGATTGTTCAGGTTAAACTTCAACAGACTCTCGGAAAAAGTTCTGATCTTTTCTATTTTATCCAAGAGTTCCTTTTTCATTTCTAAGACTCTGGGCGGCAGGGTTATAAATTGCTTTGGGTTTTTCACAAATTTACCCTTTTGGATTTTGGGCTTTGCGTTTTTGAGCGCGCTCAGTACTACCGGCATTTTCTGGTGCGCTACTCTGGTGGTCGTCCTGACTATCACGGGTATATTATACTTGCCTGAAATTTGAAAACCCAATTTAACGAAATCCTTGCATTCCTGCGGATCGGATGGCTCTAAAATGGGAATATGCGCCAGCAAAGCCACGCCTCTTGAATTTTCTTCCGACTGGGCTGAACTGTGGCAGGAAGGATCATCAGCAACAATGATTACGGTTGCGCCTTTGGTCCCGGTATAAACGAAGGGAAGCAGGGCGTCGAGAGCTACGTTCATGCCGAAGTTTTTCATCGCCACCAAAGTCTTCAAACCGGAAAAGCTGGCACCGATGCCAGCTTCCAAAGCCACCTTTTCGTTGGTGGAGAATTCAAAATAAACGCCGGCTTTCTCGGCTATCTTAAAGAAGGTATTTCCTATTTCAGATGATGGAGTGCCGGGATAAGTGGAAACGAACTGAACGCCTGATTCCAAGGCGCCCCGTACAATAGCTTCATTCCCCAGTAAAATCAGTCTTTTACCCGGTTTATTGGATAAGAGTTCTCGCATGTAATATTTATTTTACTCGACAGTGACGGACTTGGCAAGGTTGCGAGGCTTGTCAACGTCGTGACCGAGTAAAACTGCCATGTGATAGGCAAAGAGATGCAAAGGAATGACCGAGAGAATCGGAGTCAACATTTCCAAGGTTTTGGGAATATAGATTACATCATCAACAATCTTTTTAATGTCTTCATTCCCCTGAGTAGCAACGGCCAAAACCTTTCCGTTCCTGGCTTTCACTTCCTGAATATTTGAAATCATCTTTTCATAAACCGAATCTGAAGGCAAAATTGCCACCGTAGGAAAGCCCTCGTCTATCAAAGCGATCGGACCGTGTTTTAATTCTCCTGCTCCAACTCCTTCAGCGTGCAAATAGGAGATTTCTTTCAGTTTCAAGGCTCCCTCTAGAGCAATGGGATAGTTGTATTTTCTTCCAATAAACCAGAAGTTTTTAAAGTCTTTGTATTTTTCAGCCAATTGTTTTATTTCCTGATTTTGTTTTAAAACTTCTCTGGCCAAATCCGGAAGCCTGGAAAGTTCCGAAGTAATCCTTTTTCCCATCACCAATGCCATCTCTCTTTGTCTCCCGAAATATATGGCTAGCATCGCCAAAGTGGCTAGCTGCCCCAAAAACGCCTTCGTTGAAGCAACGGCAATTTCCGGTCCTGACCTGGTATAAACTCCTGCATCAGTTTCTCTGGATTGAGTGCTGCCTACGGTATTAGTAATGCCAATGGTCAAAACTCCCTTCTGCTTCATTTCTTTTAAAGCGGCTAAAGTATCGGCCGTCTCTCCGGATTGGGAAATAAAAATTGCAGCCGTGTTTTTGTCCACGACCGGCTTGCGATAGCGGAATTCTGAAGCGATATCAACTTCCGTGGGTATGCCGGCATATTCTTCAAACATATATTCTCCAATTCTGGCGGCGTAATTTGCCGTACCGCAAGCGACCAAAATTAATCTGTTGATTTTTCTCAGTTTTTCCTGAATTACATCTAATCCTCCAAGCTTTACCCCGCCTTCTTCAATCATCAATCTTCCCCTGAGAGCATTTTCAATGGTCTCGGGTTCCTCCATAATTTCCTTCAGCATAAAATGAGGGAAGCCACCCTTCTGCGCTTCTTCCAGTTTCCATTCAATTTCTTCCGGTTTCTTTTCCCTAATGATAAAAAAGTTCTCCGGAGTAATAGTGGCTATCTCCCCGTCATCAAGATAAATTACTTTGTTAGTGTGGGCGATTACTGCCGAAGGGTCAGAGGCAATAAAATACTCATTCTCTCCCAGGCCTAAAAGCAAAGGACTGCCCAGTCTGGCAGCAACTATCTTTTTGGGGTCATTGCGGGAAATTACGGCTATTCCGTAAGTTCCTTTGACGAAAGCCAGAGCTTTTCTTACCGCCTCTTCAAGATTGCCCTTAAAGAATTTCTCGACAAGATGACTGAGTACTTCCGTATCCGTGTCAGAATTGAATTTGTGTCCTTCCTTCAATAACTGGTCTTTCAATTCCTTGTAATTTTCAACAATGCCGTTGTGAACCAGATAAATGTTTTTCTGGCAATCGCAATGGGGATGGGCATTGGCTTCAGTCACCCCACCATGGGTCGCCCAACGAGTATGCAGGATGACGGGGCTGTCGAAGGGAAAATGATTGTTGTTTATTTTTTCCTCCAATTTATGAATTCTTCCCGTTGCTTTCTGGCAGAAAATATCCTTTTTATCCCTGTCCCAAATGGCAAAACCTGCGGAATCATAACCGCGGTATTCCAGCCTTTTTAATGCTTCAATCCCTAATCTGAGGGAGTTGGGGTTTTCTTTTTTGGAAATATAACCTACTATCCCGCACATATTATAAGACGATATTAATTAGTCTTCCTGGAACGAAAATTACCTTTTTGATTTCTTTGTCTTGTATCCATTTTATAACATTTTTCTGAGAAATTGCAAGGGTCCGTGCTTCCTCTTCCGAAATATCGGCCGCAACTTCAATCTTATCTCGAACCTTGCCGTTAACCTGAATGATCAAAATTATCAATTCTTGCTTCAGAAATTTCTCTTCGGGTTTGGGCCATTTCTCCTTAAAAACGCTGTCTTTGTGGCCCAATGTCTGCCAGAGCTCTTCGGCCATGTGAGGAGCGAAAGGCGAAAGAAGAATCAAAAATCTTTCAATAGCTTTACGGCCAGTTTTCGATTTATTATCCTGAACCAGGTTTATGAATTCCATGAAGGCCGCGACTATAGTATTGAATTTGGTTCTTTCCAGGTCCTCGTCTATCTTTTTATTGAGCTTATGAAGGGCGGCTAAAATTGATTTTTCTGTTTCCTTGTTTTCCCTGCACTCCTCAGTCATATTCCAAACTTTTTCTAGAAATCGGTAAACTCCCTTAACCCCCTGAGTATTCCAGGAGATCATTTGGTCAAAAGGACCCATAAACATCTCGTAAAGCCGCAACGTGTCAGCTCCGTACTCCTTTACGATCTCATCGGGATTTATTACGTTGCCGAACGACTTTGACATCTTTCTGCCGTCCTCCGCCAGAACTATTCCGTGGGATGTCCTGCGAGTATAGGGTTCTTTTTGGGGGACAACGCCAATATCAAAAAGGAATTTATAAATGAACCTGGAGTATAAAAGGTGCAGGGTAGTGTGTTCCATGCCTCCGTTATACCAATCAACCGGCATCCAATATTTTATTTTCTTTTTGTCGGCCAGAGATTTATCGTCGTCCGGGTCTAAATACCTCAAATAATACCAGTTGGAGCCTGCCCAGTTGGGCATAGTGTCTGTTTCTCTTTTAGCTGGTCCTCCACATTTCGGACATTTCGTATTTACCCAGTCGCTAATTACGGATAGCGGAGACTCTCCCGTTCCCGTAGGCTGATATTTTTTTATAAAAGGAAGTTCTATGGGCAAATCTTTTTCCGTGACCGCCACCGCGCCGCATTTTTCGCAATGAATGATGGGTATGGGCTCCCCCCAATAATGCTGGCGGGAAAAAACCCAATCTCTCAGTTTATACTGCAGGGTTTTTCTTCCTTTGCCCTGTTTTTCCAACCATTCGTTAATTCTTTCAATCGCGGTCTTGGAATCCAGACCGTTGAACTGACCGGAATTAATCAGAATCCCGTAATCAACAAAGGCGTCTTTTTGAATATCTCCGCCTGAAACCACCTCCTTCACCTCCAATCCGTATTGCTTGGCAAAATCATAATCCCGGTAGTCATGTGCCGGCACCACCATTACTGCTCCGCCTCCGTAAGTGGCTATCACATAATCCCCGACCCAAATTGGGATTTTTTCATCGTTCGCCGGGTTGATACAATAGCTGCCTGTAAAAACTCCCGTTTTTTCTTTTTCCAGTTTGGTTCTTTCAAAATCACTTTTTTTATTCGCCTCCTCAATATAATTTTTAACTTTTTCTTTTTGTTCATTGGTAACCAACCCGGAGAGTAAGGGATGCTCCGGAGCCAAAACAAGAGCCGTCACCCCAAAAAGCGTATCCGCTCTCGTAGTAAAGACATTGATTGTTTCATTTAAATTTTCTATTTTAAAATCAATATCTGCACCGTAACTCTTGCCTATCCAGTTTTTCTGTTGGGCTTTAACCTTTTCCGGGTAATCAACCTCTTTCAGATCATCTATCAACCTGTCGGCATACTCGGTAATCTTTATCATCCACTGTTTCAAAGTTTTTTTCTCCGCTTCGGCCCCGCACCTTTCGCACTTTCCTCCTACAACCTCTTCGTTCGCCAAACCAATCTTGCAGGAAGGACACCAGTTTATCGGAATTTCCGCCTGATAAGCCAATCCTTTTTCAAAAAGTTTCAGAAAAATCCATTGAGTCCACTTGTAGTAATCTGGGTCGGTAGTATTGATTTCCCTCGACCAATCGAAAGAAAGTCCCAATGATTTCAGCTGCCTTTTGTAATTGGCGATATTTTTCTCGGTAGCCACCCTGGGATGAACTCCCGTTTTAATGGCGTAGTTTTCCGTCGGCAAACCGAAAGCGTCCCAGCCGATGGGATAAAGCACATTGAACCCCTCCATTCTTTTCTTCCGGGAAACCGCGTCCAGGGCAGAGTAGGACCTTACGTGCCCCACGTGAAGACCCTCTCCGGAAGGATAAGGAAACTCAATCAAAATGTATTTTTTTGGCTTTCGGGAGAAATCTTCGGCCCGGTTTAAACCCTTTTCTTCCCAATAGTTCTGCCATTTGGGCTCGATTGTTTGGGGTTTATAGTCCGTCATAAACCAAATAGTGATTTTGCATTTTTAGTGGTAATTTCGGCTATTTCTTCATAGCTCTTTTTCTTGATTTTAGCAATTTTCTCGATCACGTACTTTACATATATAGGTTCATTCCTGCCCTCCATTGGCGGAGGAGTCAAATAAGGACAGTCGGTTTCGATCAATATCCGATCCTCCGGAATTTTTTCAATAATTTCATCCAGATTTAATTTAAAAATTATTCCGTTGAAACCCATGTATAAACCTTTATTCAGGTATTTTTCCGCTTCCTGCCAGTTTCCGCTGAAACAGTGTACGACGCCTTTTACTTCGATATTGAGGTTATCAAGCAAATCCTGGTGGGCTACTCTGCAATGAAAAATAACCGGTAAATTCAGCTCCTTGGCTAAGCTAAGCTGCTTCAAAAACGCCTCTTTCTGTTTATTTTTGAATTCTTCCAGTTTCTTTTTGGTCTTGGGACGATACCAATAATCAAAACCTATTTCGCCTATGGCAACCACCTTTTTAGATTGGGCCAGTTTCTTATATTCCTCGTAGTTAAATTCCTCCTCCCGAGTGTTGAATTCTATTTCTTCTTTATCTATCTTCGTTTTAAAGATTCCCTCTGACAAATGAATTGGATGAAGGCCCACTGCGGCATAAACGCCTTCCGGGTATTTTTCTGAAAGCTCAACCGCTCTTTTCGAGGTGGAAAGCTGGGAGCCGACATTTATCATCCAGACGTTGCTATCAAGGGAGCGCCTAACGACGTCGTCGACATCATGCTTGTAGGCGTTAAAATTCAAATGAGCGTGAGTATCAATTAGCATTTTAATCAGCGAAAAACTTTTTAATGTATTCTATTTCCTTTTTTATTGAATTAAAATTTATCTTTTTAACTTCTTCCTCTATTACAATCGGTACATTTAATTTTTTAATTGGATCGACGGAAGATAAAAATTGTTTATCAGCCTTATTTAAAAATTGATGATCCTTTTCCTTATGGCGAGCGCTTAAATGAATTTGGGTGATTCTGCTTTTGAAGGCTGCTACTAATTTTTCTGTTTCATGCTGCGACCAAGAATAAGCATGAGAGGCATCAAGGCAAAATCCGATCTTTGGATATTTTTTTAGGATTTTTCTTAATTTCGGGATTGAGATACCTCTCTTTTCTTTAAGATTTTCAGTAGAAACCTCAAAGCTATATTTCTTCAATGTTTCCGCTTTTGGTAAATTATCAGGGTGGATAATTACCCTTTTCGCCTTGATTTCAAAATATAATTTTTCAATAATATCCAGCTGTTTAACGATTTCTCTATCATTTTTTGAATCTTTTACTAACTCAAAAGGAGCATGGATGGTAATATATCGGAACTTCTTTAGCCTGCTCTTTAGGTCTTTACTAAGCTTGAAAGAATACAGTCTCTCTTTTGGACCAAAAGTAATCTCAATCCCTTGAATTCCTAATTTTCTGAGGTAATCGAGAAAGGTCTTGACCTTAGAAGAGTTGATTTCTTCCGTAAGAAAACCTAAGGCGAAACTGAAAATTCTTTTCATAAATCAAATCCTGGGGAATAATGGCTTACTTTTTCTTGTTTTTAATTGTTTTAATATTTTTTCTACGGTTTCGGGCAAAAATGGCCATAACAATTCCGCTATTTCATTTACGGCGAATAACAAATCGCTGATTATTTCTTTTTGTCTCCCGCTTTCTTCCCAAGGACGTTCTTTCTCAATATATTTGTCGCAAATACTTATTAATTCCCAAATTGCGACAAGCGCTTCGTTAAACTTAAACTCGGCTAAGCCAAGTTGATATTTCTTTTCGGTTTTTTCAATTGCCACGCTCAGTTCCGAGTTTGAATTTGATTTGGCTGGAATATTGGCAGCGAGTGTGACTACCCTTGCCACTAAATTCCCCAATCCTTTAGCCAAATCTGAGTTGTACCTCTGTTCAAACTTTTCATAGGTAAAATCGCCGTCTTCGGTCGAGGGAATTTCCCGCAAAAGAAAATATCTGACAGGATCTGTGCCGTATTTTTTCACCAATTCAAAAGGATCAACGACGTTTCCCAGACTTTTTGACATCTTCTGGCCTCCCGAAGTCAGATAGCCGTGAACGAAAATCTTTTTGGGCAGAGACAAACCAGCAGATAAAAGCATTGCTGGCCAATAAACGGTATGGAATCTGAGGATTCCCTTGCCTATTATATGCAAATCTGCCGGCCAATATTTTTTGAGTTTGGGACCGTTTTCCGAATAATCCAAGGCGTTGAGATAGTTTGAAAGAGCGTCAAACCAAACCCAGATTTTCTGACTGGAATCGCTTGGTACGTTTATCCCCCATCCCTGCGCTCTTTCCGCCGAACGGGAAATACAGATATCCTCCAGGCCGGAATTAATGAAGCTCACGACTTCGTTTTTTCTGCCCTGGGGGATAATTTTTATCTCGTCCTTCTCGTATATTTTTTTAAGTTCGCTTTGGTATTTAGAGAGCTTGAAGAAATAATTTTCTTCCTCTATCATCTCCGGCTTCACTTTATGCTCGGGACAGAGACCGTTTACCAATTCCTTTTCTTTGTAGAATTCCTCACACCCCACGCAGTAAAGACCGCGATAGGTCTTTTTATAGATGTCTTTTTTACAGGCCAGCCACAACTTCTGCGCTCCCTCCGTGTGTCTTTTTTCGGTGGTCCGGATGAAATCATCAAAAGACAAGTTTAAGATGTCTTTTAATTCATGGAATTTTTTGGCGTTTTTCTCCACCAGTTTTTCCACGGCAACATTCTCTTTTTTGGCCGCCTGAACGTTTTTCAAACTATTTTCGTCCGTCCCGGTCAGGAAAAAAACCTCTTCTCCAAAAAGCCGGTGGTATCTTGCGACTACATCGGCCTGAATTTTCTCCAGGGCGTGCCCCAGGTGAGGAGAGGCGTTAACGTAATCTATCGCCGTAGAGATAAAAAATTTGTTTTTCTTTGCTGGCATAAAAATTAAGAAGGAGGCTAACCTCCTTCTATTTTATCATAGTTTTCACTTCCTTTTAAATTCATTCTCAATCACAAAACCAGGGCTTTCTCTTTCTCTTCCTTCTTTTTCTTCAGGAAG
>Ga0268277_1000968_pt1 | contig 21343 bp, 19 predicted proteins | sample saktaG_5_FD_190132 | JGI IMG/M metagenome (GOLD analysis project Ga0268277, IMG submission 190132) | Saline water microbial communities from Sakinaw Lake, British Columbia, Canada - sak_2010_1_5_50m | ecosystem: Environmental > Aquatic > Non-marine Saline and Alkaline > Saline ...
GCACCAAAGAAATAGGAAACTTAGTCCTTAAAAGACTAAGAAATCTTGATAAAGTTGCTTATATAAGATTTGCATCTGTATATAAACAGTTTGATGATATAGAGCAGTTTACAAGTGAACTTTCAAAACTTAAAAATTCTTAAAAAATTTTCAAAATTAGCATATCAATCATAAGAATTCTCACAGGTTATTACTTCCCCTGATCCCATTCTCTTTTTATAATTTATATCTAAGTACGGCCCCGATGCTGCCAGCTTCATTTAATTTTTCATTACCTTTTATATCTATTACTTCACAATTCTGATTCAATGCATCTTCAACTATCTCATCAACTATATCATTGTAATAAATCAGATCACCTTCACAATAAGGACACCTGTCTTTTGATTTTATGGTTACATATTTACAAGAATTACAAATATATCCTTCATGTTTGAAATATCTATTGTATATAATCGTTCTAATCTGTTCTACAAGAAGAGAACTAATAACTGCTTCAATCCCAAGTACACCCCAGCCATTTGGATTATATTCATCAAATAACTTATTTACCAGATTATTTTTAGTTTTTATTTCAAAGCTTTCAATAATTTCTTGTGCTTTCTCCTTAATAAAAGATTCTGATGAATCAGGCTCAGCATAAATACTACCGATACATTTTGACTGCAAGTAACTATGGAGGTAATTTGCAAACTGTGGCAATATATCTTTTCTCCCTGCAAGAATTAAATTATCGAATTTTCCCTCCCTGAACAATTCAAGAGTTCTATCATTAACTGACTTAAAAAAATGGTGGAGTTTTTCTTCAATCCTGCTTAGGATTTTTTTCTCCCTGAATGCAGCTTGTCTCCTGAAATTAACTTTAGAGGGGACTTCGCTGATAAAAGCTGCAAGATATTCTTCAATTTCTCCAATATAAACAGAATAAATCTGTGCCTTCTCCCTATTAATTAATAAAACTCCATACTTTTTAGAATTTTCAAGCAAAGTTCTCAGACTCTGGGTATGTGGTTTTGGGTCTATTACTATCTTTGATCTTAATATTACTGGAAGCCGCAATACCTTCCATAGGCCATCTTCTCCTGCATATATAAGAAGTGCTCTTGTAGAATTTGCCATAAATTTATCATTAACATACTTTTTTATTTTTTCCAGTAGACCATAAATATTTTTCTTTTGCGCTTTTTCTATTTTTAAATCAGATTCTATATTCTCTTTACTCTCAGTAATCATAGAATTAAGCCTGGTAAGATAATCCTTTTTTAATACCCGGGTGCTATCTACTAATAAATACATACTGATTACCAAATGATTGGATGGCTTGTAATCCAATACTTCTGATAAATCTATTAACTTGCTTTTCTGTTTTGCCATTAATTAATCACCCCTTGCTTAAACTTTACATAATAAAATTGCAACTCGTCATATAAAAAATAATTGTAAATTACATCTTGCTAAATTTTAAAAAAACTTTTATTTAAATACAAAATCTAATATTATTATACATTATCTATAAAAAAATATTTATATTGTTCTATTAATAATAATTAATAAAGAGGTGTCTTAGGTGCTTATATTTCTTGGATATAAATTTGTTGAACTTATTGCATTTACAACACCATATTTCCTTACTTACTTTATTGCCATAATAGTTGGCAAGCTCTCTTTTGCATTTGGGTTATATTTAGATGAAATTAAAACTAATGTCTCTAATGTACTAAACCTGGACAAAAATAGCAGGAGAGTTCTCCGTATAGTTGGAAGAATCTATATTAACTGGCTAAAAAATATAGTAGATTTTTTAAAACTGCCTATAATCTCTAAAGAAAAACTTAGAGAAAGAGTTGAAATTGTTGGCTTGGATAATTTAGACAAAGCTTTAAAAAAAGGCAGGGGCATAGTAATCTTTACAGCCCATATTGGAAATTTTGAATGGGGAGCTTGCAGGGTTGCCATAGAAGGTTACAAAATATGGGGAACAAGCCTGGAAAGGCCATATAACCGCACAAATAAGTTTTTCGAGAATAGGAGGCTTGTAAAAGGAGTAAAAATAATTTATGCAAATAAGATTCTTAATATATTTAGAATTTTAAGGAACAATGAAATAATCGCAATACCAACAGACTTGGACCCTTTTGGAAATGCAAAACCTACTGAATTCTTTGGGAAAAAAGCTTACCTTCCAACTGGAGCAGTTCAAATTGCACTAAAAACAGGCGCACAACTTATTCCAAGCTTTGTTATAAGGAAGAGTAAATATAAACATTACCAAATAATTGGAAAACCTATCAAACTCCAAAGAGAGGGAAATAAAGAAGAGTTAATCAAGATCAATATGGCAAAAGTGATAAGAGTTATAGAAAAATATATAAAAGAAAATATTGAAGAATGGGAAATGTTCCATAACATCTGGGCAGAATAAATAAAAGAATTTAACTTTTAATAATATTATTAAAAGTTTGGATAATGAATACAAGCAAACAAAAAATATTAAAAAGCAAAACAGAGCCCAGCAGTCAGAATCAAAATTATCCTGGCAGAGCAATCTGGCATACAAAAGCTATTGCTGATATATCAGCCATTTTAAAAACTAATTTAGATAATGGAATAAGTAACAAAGAAGCACAGGAAAGAATTAAAAAATCTGGACTTAATGAATTAGAAGAAAAAAAAGGCCGCACTCCATTTAAAATATTTATTTCTCAATTTAATGACTTCATGATCTGGATACTTATAGCAGCAGCTTTTATCTCTGGAATTATTATAAGAGAAATTTCAGATGCAATTGTAATTGTAGTAATCCTTGTAATAAATTCTACCCTTGGATTTATACAGGAATATCGTGCTGAAAAAGCCCTTCAGGCATTAAAAGAACTGGCTTCTCCTACTGCAATAGTCATAAGGGCTGGCAAAGAAGAAAATATTAACTCCAAATACCTTGTTTCTGGTGATTTAATAAAATTAGTATCCGGTGATTTAGTTCCAGCCGATTGTAGGGTCATTAGTGAAGTAAATCTTCAGGCAGATGAATCTATAATTACTGGTGAATCAATGCCAGTAGATAAAATAACCACTCCGTTTAAAAAAATCAATCTTACACTTGGAGATAGGAAAAATATGCTTTTTAGCGGAACAACCATTGTTAAGGGAAGATGTAGCGCAATAGTTGTTGAAACTGGGGGAAATACCGAAATTGGTAAAATTGCAAATCTTGTTCAGCAAAAAGAAGAGTTAACGCCACTGCAAATAGAATTAAAAACTGTTGGAAAGAAAATTGGTATCATCTGTATTATTGTAAGCGCTATAGTTTTTGCCTCTGGAATACTTAAAGGGAATGAACTTGGCGAAATGCTGCTTGTAGCTGTTGCTCTTGCTGTTGCTGCTATACCCGAAGGGCTTCCTGCAATAGTTACTGTTTCGCTTGCTCTTGGTGTCCAGAAAATGGCAAAAAATAATGCTATAGTCAGAAAACTAAGTTCGGTTGAAACTCTTGGAAGCGTCTCAGTTATTTGTACTGACAAAACAGGAACACTAACTGAGAATAAAATGATGGTAAAAAAAATATTTTCGGGTTTGGAAGAAGAAATTGAGTATAAAAAATTATTTAAGAACAGAAAGTTAAGAAAAAAGAAAGATATTCCAGTTAAAGATAACTTTGAAAGCAGCATTGCCCTGAAACTATTAATTGAAAATGCCCTATTATGTAATGATGCATATTACCCAGATAAAGAAAGCACTAAAATCACAGGTGAACCTACAGAAATTGCTTTAATAGAAATGGGAAGCACTTACTGTGTGGATAAAAAAAATCTGGAATTAAAACTGCCCAGAAAATTAGAAGAACCTTTTGATTCAGACCGTAAAATGATGACAACAATCCATGAAATTTCCCTGGATAATTATTACCTTGTAAACCCCGAAAACAGTTCAAACAACAAACCCACACCCTCTTATATATTATTCTCTAAAGGAGCTCCTGAGATTATAGTTAAAAAAAGTAAGATGATAATTAAAAATAATAGAATTGAAAATTTAACCTTTGAGGACAAAGAAAAAATAATAAATATTAATAAATCTCTTGCCAATGGCGCAATGCGAAATTTAGCTTTTGGCTTTAAATACCTTGACAGCCTTCCAGATGAAAAAACCCTAAAAGATATAGAAAATAACCTTACATACTGTGGAATGGTTGGAATGATAGATCCTCCAAGACCAGAAGTATATGATGCAATTAAGAAATGCAGGAAAGCAAATATTAAAGTAATTATGGTAACAGGAGATCATAAGCTTACTGCTAAAGCTATAGGGAAAGAGCTGGATATTTTAGATACTGGAGATAGAATTATTGATGGTGAAGAATTTGCAGCTCTAACAAAAGAAGAGTTAGAAGAACAGATTGAAAATATTAAGATATTTGCAAGAGTTTCACCATCAAATAAGGTAGATATTATTAATGCCCTTAAGAAAAATAATCATATTGTTGCAATGACTGGTGATGGAATTAATGATGCGCCTTCCCTAAAAAAAGCTGATATTGGTCTTGCCATGGGAATTTCAGGAACAGATGTAAGTAAAGAATCAAGCGATATGATTCTTACCGATGATAATTTTGCAACAATTGTTAAAGCAATAAAGGAAGGAAGAGTAATATATGATAATTTAAAAAAATTTATATTATTCCTGCTCTCCTGCAACATTTCTGAAGTTCTGCTGATGTTCATTTCTATAGTAATTGGCGATTATATTTTTTATTTAATTACAGGAGAAAGAGGATTACTGTATATCCCACTGCTTCCAGTTCAGATTCTATGGATGAATCTTATTACAGATGGGCTGCCAGCCATGGCTCTTGGGATAGATCCACCTGAGAAAAATATTATGGACAGAAAGGCTACTAAAAAAAGGGAACAGATTCTGAGTAAGAGAAGATTAATTACAGTCCTATGGCAGGGTTTAATATTAACACTTGGGTCACTTTTTATATACTTTACCGGTCCTCTTTTTTTCAATACTCATAACTTTTTTAACAGCAGAGAAATCTTTCAAACCTCTGTCTTCACAACCCTGGTTATTTCCCAACTCCTGCATACTTATAACTTTAGATTTGAAGAAAGAGGTATTTTTAGAAAAGGAATCTTTGGAAATAAATACCTAAATCTTGCAATAATTACATCCATCCTATTACAGATAGCAATAATTTATACTCCTTTTCTTCAAACTATTTTTAAAACATCAAGCCTGGGCATTTATCACTGGCTGCTTATTATAGGAAGCTCTATCGTGCCAGTTCTTTTGATTAATCTTATAAATGAAATAAAATATAAAAGAAAGAAAAGAAAATCTGACAATATATAACACATTAGTTTTTTTATTTCTTTAAGAATTAAACCCTCAACGATAATTCTTAGTGAATTATTCTTTGTAAAAACTTACGAATTTTAGTTATAAAATTTAAACAATAGGATAGAAATTAATTAAAGATTACTATTATGATTTATAGCCTTAAATATGATATGATTTTGAATTAATATGGATAGAGAAAAAGCATTTGATTTAGTTAAAAAATACATAAAAAATAAGAATTTAATAAAGCACAGCCTCGCTGTTGAAGCTATAATGAAAGAAATTGCAAAAGAACTAAACAATGTTAAAAGCAAAAGTAAAGATAAAAAATTATTTGATGAAAAGAAATGGGCAATTGCGGGACTTGTGCATGATATTGATTATGAAAGCACTGCCAAAGACCCTAAAAATCATTCTTTAATAGGTGCGGAAATACTGAAAAAAAACAATTTTGAAGAAGATATTATTTATGCTGTAAAGGTTCATAACCAAATTCATAATCTTCCTTTGCAAAGTAAATTGGATATAGCTTTATTTGCAGCAGATCCATTATCAGGCCTGATAGTAGCTTCAGTACTTATAAATCCTGGAAAGAAAATAAAAGCAATTAATTCTCAATTTGTTTTAAATAGATTCAAAGAAAAATCTTTTGCCAGAGGTGCCGATAGAAGCCAGATACTTGCCTGCAAAAGAATAGGACTTACTTTGAAAGAATTTATTGAAATCGCTCTTATTTCGATGCAAAAAATAGATAAAGACCTTGGCCTATAAATTAAGTTTAAAAGCAGAATTATCAGATTAGATAATGATATTTTTATACCAGAATTGAGTTTTAAAAGTTAAGAGTCAGCCATTTAAATTATATATAAAATCATTAAGTGTAACTTTTTTCTTATAACCAGCGTCCAATGTATTGGTAGAATTATAAATAAGATTTTATAATCTTTTTTAATCTTACTTAAAAGAGGTGTGAAAAAATGGAACCAGAAAAAAAATCCATTAAGGTTAGCAATAAATTTAACCTCGCCATAAAGGTTATCTTCTGGTTATCAGTGGCATTTTTCGTAGGGCTAGTGGTTCAGTTTATGATTCCCATGTTTGCAAGACCATCAAATATTCTTTTTATAGCTATCCCGGGAATAATCTTTCTTTTATTAGGCATAGCCTTGATTGTATTGACTGCAAAAAGTAGACTCAAGGGACTGCTTAAAAAATTCTTACTGGTAACTGGTGCCGCACCTATAGGTGCTGTAGTGAATGTAATTCTTCATAATGCTTTTTATGGAGTTTTCATTTATTTCTTTGGTGCAGATTTCTGGGATAGAATTGGCGCAGGTGATGAGCCCGTCTTTTTTATTTTGGCCATTATTGTTTGTCCCATTGCTTTCCTTGTTGGAGTAGTTGGTAGTATAGTACTGTTTGCAAAAGGAAGAAGAACTGCTTGAGAATAATAAGCTAAAAGAACATAAATAGAAATAAAAGCTGCTGGCTGCCCATAGCGGACGAAGTTAGAACCAGGATTATAGCTTCAAATGAGGATATTTTTATACCAGAATTGAGTTTTTAGCTTAGTTAATAATTATTTACTTCACTTTTTTCATTTGATATTTAATATATGTTATACTCATATAAATCTATAAACCAAAACTGATAATAAGTGCAGGAAAAACAAATGAAGTCAGCAATAAGAATAGAAAATATTCAAAAAAGTCTGGGAGATCGGAAGGTTCTAAAAGGAATCAGCTTCTCTGTGGAAATGGGAGACATATTTGGTTACCTTGGCCCTAATGGTGCCGGTAAAACCACAACTATAAGAATAATACTCGGTTTGTTAAAGGCTGATTCTGGAAATCTGGACGTACTGGGCCTGAATGTTAACAATAGTGAAATACGGAGAAAAATCGGCTTTATGCTTGACCTGGATGGTCTTTACGATAGCATGACAGCCAGGGAAAATTTGATATTTTATTCCAGAATATATAACCTGGTTATGGAAGAGGAAAGGATCAATAAGCTACTTGATATAGTAGAATTGAGTGACAGGGCCGATGACAGAGTGCATACATATTCCAGAGGAATGAGACAGAGATTGGCCCTGGCCAGGTCTATGGTACACGATCCGGAAATTTTAGTTCTTGATGAACCTACCTCTGGAGTTGATCCGTCCGGGCAGATTGAAATAAGAAAGATCATGTTAAATATGGCTCATAAAGAAAATAAAACTATTATTCTGAGTTCTCATAATCTTGATGAAGTGCAGCGCATCTGCAATCGGATTGCAATTATTGACAGAGGTGAAATAAAACTTTACGGAGAACTGGAGAGTCTGCGCCAGAAAATGGGAAGAAGTGGAATAATAATCAAATCACCCAAAAATATTCCTGTGTCGGTGATAAATGAAATTAGAGAATTGCCCCGTCTCGGATTAAAGGAAGTAAAAGATAAAAGTCTTATTTTTATGCCGGATGAGGGAACAGAGACATCCGATATTATAAGCTTTCTTTCAAGTCGTGGAATAAAAATAGAAGAAGTAATGAAGCAAGAGGCATCCCTGGAAGAAATGTATTCAAATATTTTAAAAGAGGTTAAAGTACCATGAAGAATATAGGTACGCTAATTACCGCCAATATGAGAAGCAGTCTTAGATTAAAGGCAGCAGTTATCATCTGGTATGGCACAACTCTAATGATTTTAATAGCTCTGGCTGCTTTATTCATTGTCCTTCTTATCGCTCCGGAATTGAACAAAGCTTCTCCAAATAAGGCTAAATTAGGACTTTACCTGGGCATAATCATGTTTAGCGCCAGCACTCTCGGTTTGGGAATAAACTTAAATGCACTTGGATTTACATCCATGATCAGAGAAAAATCAAGAGGAAATATTCAGTCACTTCTGGCTACACCCTTAAGATTAAAAGATATCTGGATAGGAAAGAGCCTGGCAATCTTTATTCCGGGTTTGATCTTGAGTGAAATTCTAACCCTTATCAGCCTGATAGCGGTAAACTATATTTATTTTGTTCCGACAGTAGGGTTTATATTTAATCCCTGGATAGCTGTTACTAGCTTCATTATCATTCCGTTTATCTATTTTTGCATTGGCCTTCTGGTCTACCTAATAGGTCTTACAAGCAAACCAGTCAATGCAAATATTATCGCCCAGGTCTTTTTACCAATTTTTATAAATGTTATAATTCAGGTACCTCTTCGTGTTAATATTATAGATAGCAACTCATGGACCTTTGCACTGGCTAATATTGGATTGGCTCTATTGATTGTGATTATTGTGATTATTCTCCAATTCCGTATTTCTAAAGAGAAGATAGTCTTATCATATTAGGAGGTTTGCTTGGAAAAAACCAGTATTATTTTTAAAAGAGATTTCAGGGAGCTAAGGAAAACAAATACTTTCCTAATAATTAGTATAGTGTTTTCTGCAGTGACTATTGCCATTGCTGTAAGTGTCAGCATAATTTTGCACAGACAGGAATGGATAGGACTTGGAGCAGCCAGGCCAGTACTAGAGTTAATAGTGGGCCTGATTGCTTACTTTTTACCCCTTACAGTCCTTATGACCTTTATATGGGCATTTTCCAGTCTACCTGTAGTTAAAGAGAAAATTAACGGCAATATTTCCTCTCTTTTAGCCACTACATTAAGACCTAAAGAAATATGGTTAGGTAAAAGCCTGGCTATCTTCATTCCCGGTTATGTAATATCAATTATTTCAACCATGATTGTTTTACTTGTAGTAAATCTATCCGTAATCGTTCCAGCTACTGGAAATTTTTTACTGCCATTGCCGTTATTTTTAGTTAGTTTGATATTAAATCCCCTTCTTTTATTAGGATTACTTTTATTCATTATACTTTTCTCTCTTGCAAATAATCCCGACATTGCCATAGCACCCTCATTCCTGGTAGGGTTTGGCCTGATGATGGGGATCCCATTAGGAATAGCTTTGGGTACTATCAACTTGGTCTCTTGGTCTTTTTCCTTGTGGTATCTGGCAGGAGTTATAATTGTCTGGATTATTGTATTCTTTCTTACCCGTCTTCTCACAAAAGAAAATATTGTTCTATCCAGTAAGGGAGATTAAATAAAAACAGTGAAAATATTAAGTTTAATTATTGTTACTTTATAACTAAAAATCTTTTCCATTTAAAGCAAATTCTTTGCGATATAATTCCGATTTCATAAAGTGCTTAATTTTTACTGCTATATAGTTCCTATTTCCGTGCTATTAGGAGGTACTGGCAGACTTCTTGCGTTATCTATATTTATTAAAAAATGATTCTATTAAATTTACTATAGCGTACGAAGTTATAACCAGAATATTGAGTTTAAGTGAGGGTATTTTTATACCATAATTGAGTTATTGGTAATAATTAAATTTAATTATTAATAATTTTGTTCTTAAAGTATATTATGTATTATTATAGAAGATTATTAAATTCATAATATATATTTTTCATAGTCAAAATTTATGAACCATAATTCAGATTACTGGGAATCTTTATATAAGAATCAAAATGCTAAAACTATGCCCTGGCATACAAAGGAGCTTGATCCCAATCTTAAGCAAGAATTAGAAAAAAAGAATCTAGCCAAAGGGACATTCCTTGACCTATGCACTGGCCCAGGTACCCAAGCAATTAAATTATCAAATTTAGACTTTATTGTAACAGGCACAGATATTTCAGCCTCAGCAATAGAAAAGGTAAGAACGCTGTCAGATACAGTAGAATTTGTTCAAAACGATATACCAGTAAACTTAATAAAAAGTTCGATTATACATTTGACAGAGGTTGCTTTCATACATTTCACCCTTTAAAAAGAAAAATCTACCTAAAAGGAATCATAAAAAAATTAACCCCTAATGGATTACTTTTTCTTAAGTGTTTTACAGGAAAAAAATAAAGAACTATTTTCTCAGGCTTTGTTTGTGGTTATGCGGAAAAAGTAGCTATTTAAGACTATACATTAATTTTTATAACTGCCCATTAAGAGCAATCATAAAGATTATAATAAATATGATACTTGCTACCCCCAGTGCCGCTCCTATTATATATATGGCCTTACCTTTAATGATATATGCACCTCTGTAAATTCCCCTGAAATCTTTTATTCCAAATACAATTGCTACTATAGATGAACCTATAGAAAGTACACCAAGTAGCAAAATTAAAAATAGGAAAAATACAAAAATATTAAATTCCTCATTTATATTTATAGGTCCTATAATATTTAAACCAAAGGGTTTGTTTGGCATTAAAAGGAAAAAAGCAGAACTTGACAACATAGCCAATATACCCAAAACAAATGATTCGATTGATGTCTTATTATATTTATCTTCTTTAACTATATCCTTCATAGTATCTTTAAAATATTAATCATTAATTTTAAAGGTATAGTTTTTAAATCCATATTTTTTAATTAATAAAACTTCAATATTTTTGATTTTATTATTTATATCAAAAAATAAGTGACTCTTACAGCTACAATCGGAACAACCAAAGTGATTTATTGGGTAGGTTAAAGGATTGATACTTTTAGCAACCTCACATTCTTTTTTAAAATACTTTTTGTAATTAGTATTCTTATGAGTTGAACAATTTCTTATACTTAAATAATAAATATTTTTTATAATTACATTTTTATTAGATAGTAAATAATCAATATGCCAAAAAAGTTTCTTATCATTCCTTAAATGTCTTGAAACTCTACACTCTATACCATTTAAAGCAGAACCAATATAAATATAATAACCTCTATTAAAATCTATATTATATTTTTTTCCTACTTTTACAGTTTGTAATTTAGAATTATAAATTTCTAAACAGTAAAGTCCTTTAAGCATAATCTATTACAATATTAAATGTATGCAATTATTTCTTTATTTATTAAATCATTTAAATTATAACTTAAAATTTTATATTAAAAATAAAAAGTTGGTTTATATTATTTTGGTAAAAGATATTCTTTTGGATGACCATAGCGAACGAAGATAGAACCAGGATTATTGGTTCAGATAGAGATATTTTTATACCAGAATTGAGTTTTAAATAATATTTTGTTGACAATATATCCGTTTGCGATATATAATATAAAGTATTATGAGACAAAAACAATACAGGCAAACACTAACCCCTTCAGTTTTTTATATACTTCTTGCCCTCTGTGATAGAGAAAGGCATGGTTATGAAATTATGAAGCAGGCAGAATATGATTCCATCGGAAAAATCGAAATGGGGCCAGGAACACTATATGGCAATATTAAGCGAATGCTTGCCGATGGGTTAATAGAAGAAGCTTACAAAAGACCTGATCCGGAATTTGATGATGAAAGGCGTAAGTATTACCGATTAACAGACCTTGGCAGGAAACAATTGTCTATGGAGCTGGAGCGATATAGCACTGCTATAAAATTAGCAAGCCAAAGAAACCTATTGCCTGGCATGGAATTACCAAAACTATCATAATAAGTATATGAATAAAATAAATGATAAATCAATTATAGTTTACGGGTTATTATTAAACTTTTACCCAAAGTCATATCTTAAGGAATATAGAAATCTCATGGAGCAGACTTTTAAGGATATGTTAAAAGATAATAATAATTTTAAAGTATGGTTAAGAGTGGTAAAAGAACTTCCTACCAGCCTGGTAAATGAGCATATGGAAAATATCAAAGGAGGCAAGATGAAAGTCAGAGATAATAAACGATTAATTATAGCAATTTCAACTTCTATTGTTTGTGGTATAGCAGGATTTTTCCTATCTTTTTTAATTGGTGAGGGATTGATGGAAGTGCTCAGCGATGAAATAGCTATGCTCTTAATGTTTGTTGGTGTAGCTATTTATAATTTTGTAATATGCCTATTTATAGGAAGATTTTATTCAAAGCGCATCTGGTTTGCAGGTTTTTCAATAAATATTATTGTTTGGGCTGCTCTTATCGGTAACTTGAGTGGACCGGGAGGGTTTGTCGATTTGTGGTATGGATGGATTGCTCTGATTATTTTTGCATTTGCCGGGTCTTATATTGGGTCAATGCTTTTAAAAAAGAGGCAAACAATTAGGTAAAATTCAAGAAGAATAAACAGGTGATTTATTTAAAATATGTCTGCAATTAGCTGGCTAATTATAAAATGTTAGATTCAAATTTATAAGTTTAAATGAGTATATTTTAATACTTAGCTGAGTTTAATGTTTCAAAATATAGATAAGAGTTTAAATATTATAAATAATTAAAAAACATTTCAATAGGAGGGAAAAATTTGAAAAAACGATTACTTAATATATTATTACCAATCATATTAATACACTTAATAATATTAATCATATTGTTATTTTCAGGTTGTGAAAATTATAATTCATTTAAAGAGATCAACGCGCTCTTTGTTAAAAATGATCTAAATATTGAATTTAAGGTTTTACAAGATAAAGATCATATATATGAACTCACAACACTGACAGACAATCTGGAGAGTAAAAATTATTTATTGATTGATGTTAAAAACAATTTTTCTGTTTCCAGTGACAGAATACCTGTAACACCTGATAAAGTTTACAAATTATTTATAACAATAAAAAATGAAAGTGCTGATCCCCTTGTGTTATATTCATTTTGGAAAGATTCAATAACAGAATCTCGTAATTTTACTCTTGCAGGTGAAAACGGAAATCCACCGAAATCAGAAACACAAAACATAAATAAAGACTGGGCAAAATATGAAGAAACATTCCAGGCTCAAGAAAATGAGAATTTTATTATGGTGCGAATATACAGTAACCAGGGTGTATTTAGCATAAAAGATATCTCTATTGAAGAAATATAGGATATCCATAAGGCATTGCAATAACATACATACCTGAAATTGGCTGGCCATAGCAAACGAAGTTAGAACCAGGATAATGACCTCAGATAAGATTATTTATATACCTGAATTGAGTTTGTAAGTTTAATTAATATCAGCCCTACCATGCTACTCACTATATATTTAGATCCTATAAAAATATAATAAGTTCCGTTCTTTCATGGCTCACCAAGGTATGAAATTTCGAACCTTTTTTTAGAGGAATTAAACGATTTGAAAGACCTATTTAATAATTTGTAATATAATTGTTTTCTATGGCTGGGGATATTGAACACATTTGGAACTAAATATTACCCAGATATTATCTTACTAATCCCTCAAATTAAGTTAATAAAAGAAGGTTTTGCTATAGGTGGTTAAATAATATTAAGAATTGAATTAGCTAATTAAATTATAGATACTAAAAAATTGTGATAATTACTCAAGAGATGTTATTATATATAGCATTGCTGATAGTAGGATAACCTGCAAAATGGTTTAATTCGGAATGTTAGCAGTTGATTGCAAATATGGGTCATAAATAAGATTAAGGATTAAAAAATGGAATTTTTGCTTTATTATCAGTATGTTGTTCTATTTGTACTAAGCTTTATGCTGCTGAATCTGGTAATTAATAATTTCGTTTTTAAAAATGTAGAGAATTATTCTTTAACTGGCCAAGTTTTAAAAAATCCTCCGCTCATATCAATTTTAATTCCCGCAAGAAATGAAGCTAGAAACATTTCAAGGTGTTTAAAATCGCTTTTAAAGCAGGATTATCCAAATCTGGAGATAATTGTCCTTAATGATAATTCAACTGACGGGACAAGCAAAGTGGTAAAAGTGATTGCTGAAAAAGACAACAGGGTCAGATTGGTAGAAGGTGCTCCCTTAAAAGATGGATGGACCGGTAAAAATTTTGCGTCTCACCAGCTTGCAAAGTATGCAAAAGGTGAATATTTTATTTTTACAGATGCAGACACCTTGCATTTTTCAAAAACTGTATCAAGCGCCTTAGGCGCACTCATTACCACAAAAGTAGACGCACTCTCAATATATCCAAGACAGATAATGGTTACTTTCGCTGAGAGAATGACAGTGCCAATAATAAATATTGCACTTCAATGTTTTATACCTTTTATACTTATAAAGAAAAGTAAAAGCCCTTTATTCAGTACTGCGCTAGGACAGTTCATGATGTTTAAAAAGGAAGTTTATGAAAAAATAGGCGGATATGAATCAATTAAAGGACATATGGTTGATGATATCCAGATTTCCAAGAGAGTAAAAAAAACGGGATATAAGTTTATGGTATTTGATGGAAGGAATACTATCTATTGCAGGATGTATAATAATTTGAAAGGAGTAATAATAGGCCTGGCAAAAAGCATATATCCAGCGTTTAACGGCAACATATTAGCATTATTTTCATTTACAGGTTTACTTACTGCGACATTTCTTATTCCTTTTACGCTACTTCCATTAGGAGCTTTTTTATTTGAGTGGCCCGCTGCTATCATCAGATTAATAATTTTTCAGATTATCATAATACTGGCGATAAAGACGATATTTGCAATCAGATATAAACAAAGAATGCTTGATATACTTCTTGCACCGCTGTCCATGGCTGTAATAGATGCCCTTGTTTTCGTATCTTTTTTCCAGGCCAAGTATGGAGAAGGCCTTTCATGGAAGGGAAGAGTATATGATGTTTCAGGAAATGACAAAACAACACTGATAAGGGAAACTCCCTGGATAAATTAATTTTCTAATTCTGATTATACTATCTTAACTTTGGAGTAAACAAATCTATAATAAGCAGACGCTTGAAGGTTCGGAAGTAGAGCAAAAAAGTCAAATTATAAAATTTGTAATTACGAACTTAATACTAAGAGGTAAAATTCTTGAATTTAAGCTTAAAAATCCTTTGATGTGCTAATAAATCTAAGTAATTGTCAAAACGTTCGACCCGGCTGCCCCTAGTTACGAAATTTCGAACCACTTTTTGAAGGAATTGTTCAATCTGAAAGACCTATTTTGCTTTTATCTTTAGGTCTTATTCTTATAATATGAATTGTTACTCCAATTGCAATAATAACCAATATAACTCTTACCCAAAATATATCTATTGCAAAAATAGCTGAACATCCAATAGTTATCCATAAAAGGGCTATAGAAATGAGTTTTATTTTTAGTGGAATTCCTTTTCCTTCTCTATAGTTTTCAATGTATCTACCGAAAATTTTATTATTTATAAGCCAGTTATAAAATCTTTTGGAGCTCCTTGCATAAAGTGCAGCTGAAATTAAAAGAAAAGGAGTGGTAGGAAGTATCGGTACGAATATTCCAACAATGCCAACTCCAAAAAAAAAGGTTCCTGCAGTAATTAATAAAACCTTTATTGGCTTTCTTAAAAAATGCTCATTTTTATTTATTTTATTATTCATGGTAGTGATTGATCGGAAAAACCAATAATTTAGTAAAGTATATCATTAGTTTCAGTTGGAGAAAATATTTAATAACATTTAAGATATCTTCAACAAATATATCTTAGTGGCTTTCCACTATACACAATGTTAGAACCGAAATATTAAGTTCAAATGAGGATATTTCTATACCAGAATTAAGTTTTACAGGTTAATTACTTACCCCACCTTACTACTCACTATTTATTGGCTGCCCCAAGTATTGAAATTTCGAACTATATTTTAAAAGTACTTATAAAAATTAAAGTTTTTTAGGAATTATAAACTAAATATAGTTTATGGCTAAATTTTCCTTTAATTTCATGTTATAATAAAAACCAATGTTTTACAGGGCTCCTATCAGTTTAGTACTGGAAAGATAGATAAGGAGAAAATTTGCAAGCCATTGAAGTCAGAAACCTTATAAAAAAATATGACAAAATAAAAGTACTTGATAATCTTGACCTCATCATAAATGAAGGTGAATTCTACTGCCTTATGGGCCCTAATGGTTCAGGAAAAACTACCCTCTCTTCAATAATTGCTTCAATAAAAAAACCAACAAGCGGCAAAGTGAAGATCTTTGGTAAAAGACCCGAACAATCTAAAAGTCTAATAGGCTATATTCCTCAAGAAAATTTTTCTGACCCTAATCTTACAGCTCTCGAGAACCTGTATTATTTTGCAAGGATGCTCGGATATTCAAATAAAGATACGAAGGCAATTGCGCAGGAACTTTTAAAAAAAGTCGGTCTTTTTGAAGATAGAAATAAAAAGGTATCCAAATTTTCAGGAGGAATGAGAAAAAAACTTGAACTCACGACAATACTATTTCCCCGAATAAAGATATTTATACTTGATGAACCTACAACAGGACTTGATCCTGCAGCAAGGAGGAATTTCTTCGGGCTGATAGATGAATTAAAAGATAAATCAACAACAGTTTTACTTATAAGCCATATAGGTTCAGATGCCGAACTTGCTTCAAAAGTCGGTCTTATGGATAGTGGTAAAATTATTGCAGAGGGAACACCGGATGAATTGAAAAATGGAAGCGGGTTAAAAAATGTAATAAATATAGAGGTTTCTGTTAAAAATGAAAAAATAAAGAATATTTTAAACGGTTTCAACAAAGAAGAGGAATTACTTGAAACAGATGAGGGCTATAAGATCTACGCTAATGAAACGTCTGAAGTAATTCCGGAAATAGTCCGGGCTGTTGAAAGCAATGGTTACAAAGTGCTTCAGATAGGTTCCGTTATGCCATCACTGGAAGATGCTTTTTTCAAACTGACAGGTAAAAAGGTAAGAGAAGCAACGGAAAAATTAGAGGGAGCTAAAAAGTGAATCAACTATCTGCAACATTTATAAAAGTCCTGAAAGACACTTACAGGAACAAGTCTGCACTTTTCTGGGTAATAGCATGGCCCGCCATCTGGCTGCTGCTTGCAGTATTTGTCTTTTTACGTCAGGTACCGCCTGAATATGCTGCCCTGGCAAAAGGACAAAGTACTATTTCAATGGTTACTTTTTCAATAATGGTTAGCGGAATGACGAGCCTTCCAGCAAATATTTCTGAAGACAGACAGCGCGGACTTTTCCAAAAGCTAAAGACAATGCCGGTACAACCCTATAAAGAAGCAATAGGCAAAATTTTAGCAGTATTGACATTTGGATTAGCATCCGCTGCAATAATAATAATTATAGGCTTGCTTCTTGGTGGCAGGTTCAATATTACATTAATAAACCTTTTAAAATCTTTAGGATTTCTATTTTTGGGAACACTTGCTTCTGCAGGAGTAGGACTGGTCATAGGTTCATTAATTAAAAATATCCAGGGAGCTATTATGACAGGAGTTGGAATAGCTGTTGTCACATCAGCTATTTCCGGTGTTTTTTTTGAATATAGTATGCTGCCGGCCGTACTTCAGAAGTTTTCCCAGATCTGGCCAATGTCTGCTGCAAATTCAGTTATAATCAATTATTTAATCGGAGATATCGGTTATAATCCTCTAACTTCTTTAAATCTTTTCCTGACCATTGCAATATCATTGCTTTTTTTCACAATTGGGGTCGTTTTGTACACAGTTTATTGCTGGAGATCAGAATAGCAAAAATACAAATGGCTTTAATACCAAAAACATGATAGGTATCAGCTAGAAACATTACTGGAATTTGTTATAGGTAAGCCATAATTAGAATTATTAATTGCATATTTTACAAATAAAAACACATTAATAATATAGGGTCTTTTTTTTAAAAGACTAATATATTTTAGATAACTTTGACAAATGTACCTGAAAATGGCTGGCCATAGCGAACGAAGTTAGAACCAGGATTATTGGGTTAGCAGAGGATATTTTTATACCAAAGTTAAGTTTTTAGTATATTTATTATCTGCCCCACCATGTCACTCACTATTTATTGGCTGCCCCGAGTTACGAAATTTCGAACCATTTTTTAAAGGAAATAATCAAAATAAATAAATTTCAGAATTTTTAACAGATTTAACTAAGTGATTTAATGATTATTCTGTAGTAACCTCTAATTTTATATTATTGCTATCTAGCCATATCCCATCCTGAATTTCATCATTATTGCCGATATAATTACTTAACCTGAATTTGATTTGAAATTTATCTTCACTATTATTTATAACCATTTGAATAGCTGGTTTAAGAAAAGGCTCAGCGATCTCAAGGACATCTCCTGCCACTCTGCCTGCTAAATGCACTTCACCAATAAAAGTCCCATTAGTGTTTAAATCCTCAATATTTAAATCATTACCATAATTATAAATAAAACCGGATAAATGTTCAGAGAATGCAGCAGGATTACCTGTTATTGCGCTTATGCTCATTTTTAAAGTTGCTGAGTCAATTACTATATTACTCAAAGATGAAATATCAAAACTGATATAACCCATAGTATAAACATTGTTATTATCATCCCCGATAAATAGTCTATTCCCCTGGTGTGCCGTACCATTTGATTCTACAAATCCTGCTAAACTATTAATGTCTTCCAAAACTATTATTGATGCTTCTTCAGATATTGCTTCGTCTTCTGTTTCAGGCTCTGTTTCTTCTGCAGCAGTTTCATCTTCTACAGTTTGCTCAGTAGTTTGTTCTTCAGTTGTTTCAGCCTGATATTCTGTTTCTTTTGAGGTAGTTTCTTCTGAGTCTTGTTTATCAGACCCCGGGATTGACTCTTCCTCAGAGGGTGCTGTGTCAAGCTGTATACCACAGAAGTTACAAGTTGCTGCAGTTATAAATAAAGAAATGGCAGTAATTATTGCAAGAATGACAAAGAGCTTATCTCTTTTCATTTTACCCCCTTGTTTAAATTTCCGTGATATAAGAACTGGAATTATTAATGAATTAATTATACTACTTTAGATATAAGATTAAATAATGTACTTTATGCCAATTTATACGGTTTGTTGGGCTGGTCATAGCAAACGAAGTTAAAACCAGGATCATAAGTTCAGATAAGGATATTTTTATACCAGAGTTAAATTTTTAATTCAATTATTATCTACTCTACTATGCTACTCACTATTTTTATCTGAACTGTTAACAAAAGATATGAAGATATATTTTTTGCGATATAGTTCCGATTTTGTTAACTGGCTGCTTTTAGGTGCGATATAGTTCCTATTATGGTGATATTAGGAGCTATTGGCGGAATATTGCTCATATGGCCATGACATACATACCTGAAAATGGCTGGCCATAGCGAACGAAGTTAGAACCAGAATTTTAATGTTAAATGAGGATATTTTTATACCAGAGTTGGCTTTATAGGTTTAATTATTGTCTACTCCACCGTGTTACTCACTATTTATTGGCTGTAGAAGACAGTAGCAAGAACTACTAGGATAAAAATTGAGGACAAATATTAAGTTATTATATAATATGACCTTACCTTATATTGGACGCTTTTAGAACCTCCGATATGATTAAATTTTTTCAATATTCTAATTTAAGCAATATTTCAAAATTGTCATATCTATTATAGTTATTTTATAATACTATAGTATAAATATTTTATTGGATATTTATCATATTCAGATTTACTGAAAGGTGGATTATATGTCTAAGTTCAGGATACCAAAAATATTAATAATTGTTACTCTTTCCTTATTTTTCATCCTTTCTTTCAGCTTCATTTATGGCTGCAGCGAGACTGTACCCATAGAAGAAGAAAAGGAAGTTTTTGAAGAAGAGGCCGCAGAAGAAGTAGTAGAACCTGAAAAAGAATTAGAAGAACCGAAAGAAGAACCCGAACCAGAGCCTGAACCAGAACCCGAATTGGTGGAAGTAGAAGTTATCACAGATGTTGTTAATGCAGGGACCTGTGATACTGAGGGCCCTGCCAGGAGAGTAAGTGTTAAGGATGGCTACGCTTATGTAACTGATGTAAAGGGTCTGCGGGTGATAGATATAACCGATAAAGAAAATCCCCAGATCATTGGAAATATTAAAACTCCCGGCTTTGCTATGGGTGTTTTTATTAAAGATGATTTCGCCTATATAGCTGATTATGATAATGGTCTGCAAATCATCGATATAACCGATAAGGGAGCCCCCCAGATTATTGGAAGTATTAAAACTCCTGGTTTTGCCATGGGTGTTTTTATAGAAGGAGGTAATGCCTTTATTGCAGAATCAAAGGAATCAGGTAATTTTAGCGGTTTAACCATAATTGATATAAGTAATAAAGAAAATCCTCAAATAATCAGCAGCTGCGATACACCAGGTGCCTGGAATGTTCACGTTAAAGATAATTATGCTTATATAGTAGGAGCAGGCCTTCAGATAATAGACATAAGTGATTTAGAAAATCCATATATTGTGGGCAGTTTGGATAATACTGACCATACCTCGGATATTTATGTTTTTAATGACCGCGCTTATATTATAGGTGGAGGTCTTCAGATAATAGACATAACAGATAAGAAAAATCCCCGACAGATTGGGAACTACCACGCTTCTGGTAGAGCTATATGTGTATATATTGAAGAAAATTATGCGTACATTGCAGGTGGAGAAATTGGTTTTGAAGTAATAGATATCCGTGTTGAAGAACAACCTGAAATGATAGCGCATTGTGAGACTAAAGGTGATTCAGAAGATATTTATATTGAAGACGGCTATGCATATATTACAGATTATGATGGCGGCCTTACCATAATAGAACTTACAAAACAAACTGAACTTTTAAAACAAAAACTGTTCCGCTCCCCTCAAAAAGAAGAAGAAGGGGCTTCTATTATAGTAGGTGGGGGTGATGAAGGAGTATGGAGCCCTCAGAATGTTGGGATTTATGTAGTAGGCGGTGGAGGACCAATACGGGAAAACTTCTATATTAGCTGGGATATAACCGGGATTAATAATTCTGAGATTAAATATGCAGAAATAATCTTAAATGGTGAAATTAAAACAAATGATCCATTAGTAACAGGCCAATTATTTGTATCAGCAGTTAACTGGGGTGAAAGACCGATCACGATGGATGATTTTAATCTTAAAGGAGAAATAATAGCATCACCGGATATTCCGGACTTTTCTATTGGGGGAGATGAGCTGATCAATGCGCTTCAAAAGGCAGTTGATGAGGGAAGATCAAGATTCCAAATCATGGCTTATTTTGAATTTCCAGAGGATATTGAAGA
>Ga0268277_1000970_pt1 | contig 21328 bp, 20 predicted proteins | sample saktaG_5_FD_190132 | JGI IMG/M metagenome (GOLD analysis project Ga0268277, IMG submission 190132) | Saline water microbial communities from Sakinaw Lake, British Columbia, Canada - sak_2010_1_5_50m | ecosystem: Environmental > Aquatic > Non-marine Saline and Alkaline > Saline ...
GGTACTTTTTCCAAGATATTATGTCCCGGTTTGCGAATAGCCTGGATTTTGGGCAATAAAGAAGTAATAAGGAAGATGGCTATACTGAAACAGGCAACCGATTTATGTACCAGCATCTTAAGCCAGTTAATTGCTTATGAGTATTGTCAAATGGGTAAAATAGAAGAAAACATCAAGTCTAATGTTCAAATTTATAAGAGGAAAAGAGATGTAATGCTAAATGCTTTAGAGAAATATTTTCCAAAAGAGTCCACCTGGACTAACCCGAAAGGTGGATTTTTTGTAGTAGCTACTTTGCCGGAGTACATAGATACCGGAGAAATGTTCAAAGAGGCAATTGCAGAGAATGTGGCTTATGTGCCGGGTGCTCCATTTTTTGCTGATGGAAAAGGACAAAACACCATGCGGCTGTCTTTCTGTTATCCGAGCGAGGAAAATATTGAAGAAGGCATTAAAAGATTGGGAAAAGTAATTAAAAAGAGAATTAAAAATTAGTATTGAGTATATTAGCGTATAGCGTATAGCGTATACATTTAATTAGTTGGTTAGTTAGTTACCCGGTTAGCTGGTTAAGGAAAGAGAAGAAAGAATTAAATAAGTATTATAATGTAGGGGCACGATGCATCGTGCCCTCAAAAAAGTTAGGCGATAATACGAAGAGGGCACAATTCATTGTGCCCCTACAATCTAACGACGATTCACTAACGACTAATTTAATCGGTCAATCGGTGAATTTCCAATAAAGAGGTGATGATAAGAAATGTTAAAAACTTTTGATGAAGTTTTAAACAAGGCAAAAGATTATGGTCCTAAAAAAATGGTAGTAGCTTCTGCTGGAGCGGAAGATGTATTAAAAGCAGTTGAAGCTGCCCGGAAAGAAAGACTTACCGATTCAATTTTAGTTGGCGATAAAAAAGAAATTATTCAGATAGCCAATCAAATGGGTATTGACCCGGCTAATTATGAAATAATTGATAAAACTGATAAAACAGAGGCAGTCCGATATGCCGTAGAATTAGTCCGAAATAATGAGGCTTCTATATTGATGAAGGGGATGCTGGGAACAGCAAGACTTTTAAAGGCTGTTTTAGATAAAGAAATTGGTTTGCGGACTAATAGGATACTCAGTCATGTTTATACTCTGGAGATTAAAGATTATAACCGTTTACTTACTATGACTGATGGGGCCATGAACATCAGTCCGGATTTAAAACAAAAAGCCCAGATAATTCAAAATGCTATCTATTATGCCCACTCATTAGGAATAGAAAAGCCCAAAGTAGCAGTTGTTGCAGCTTTAGAATTAGTGAATCCTGATATGCCGGCAACTATCGATGCAGCCTGTTTAGCTAAAATGAGTGAGAGAGGACAGATTGTTGGTGGAATAGTAGATGGACCATTAGGTTTTGATAATGCCATCTCCAAGGAAGCTGCGAAGCATAAGGGAATTGAAAGCCCTGTTTCCGGCGAAGTAGATATTATATTGGTACCAAATATCGAATCAGGGAATATCTTTGCTAAAGGTTTGGTTTATTTAGCTAAAGCAGTACCGGCTGGATTGCTTTTAGGGGCAAAGGCTCCTGTAGTATTGGTTTCTCGTTCAGATAGTGCCCAATCAAAATTGTATTCTATTGCCCTGGGAGTATTAATGAGTGAGATGACCGAATAATAAATAAGGTTAGGCGATTTAAGAGAGGTAATATTTTATGACCAAAGATTATACAATATTAGTGATAAATCCCGGCTCTACTTCCTCTAAAGTTGCTTTATTTTCTAATGAGCAATTGCTGTTTGATAAAAAGATCGAGCACAACAGTGAAGAACTATCCGTTTTCCCCAGGATCATCGACCAGTATCAATTTAGATTAAAGATAATTTTGAATTTTCTAAGAGAAAAAGGGATCAGTCTTTCTACTCTTGATGCGGTAGTAGGCAGAGGAGGATTGTTACACTCTATCCCCAGCGGTACCTATCGGGTAAATGAAAAGATGTTGGAAGATCTCCGTAGGGGGGTAATGGGTGAACATGCTTCGAATTTGGGAGGATTGCTCGCCCAGGGAATTGCCGCAGATTTGTCTATTCCGGCGTACATAGTTGACCCGGTAGTAGTTGATGAGATGAAATCCGTTGCCAGGATTTCAGGTATACCGGAAATCCCGCGAATTAGTATATTCCATGCCTTGAATCAGAAAGCGGTTGCCCGAAAAGCAGCATTAGATTTAGGTAAAGATTATGAGAAAGTAAATTTTATTATAGCTCATTTAGGTGGAGGGATTTCGGTAGGAGTTCATTGCAAGGGGAAGGTTATTGATGTTAACAATGCTCTTGACGGAGAAGGTCCTTTTACCCCTGAAAGAAGCGGTGGAGTACCCGTAGGCGCCTTGGTAGAACTTTGTCTTTCCGGTAAATTTAGCAAAGATGAGATTATGAAAAAGATAAAAGGTAAAGGTGGATTGGTAGCTTATTTAAATACTAATGATGTCAGAGAAGTAATACGTAGGATAAAAAAGGGAGATAAAAAAGCAAAATTAATTTTAGAAGCCATGGCTTACCAGGCAGCTAAAGAGATCGGAGCAGGAGCTACAGTATTAAAAGGTCAAATAGATGCTATAATTTTAACCGGAGGGATAGCCTTTAATAATGAGTTTGTTAATATAGTAAAGGACAGGGTAAGCTTTTTATCTTTAGTTATGGTTTATCCGGGTGAAGAGGAGATGCTAGCCTTATGCAAGGGTGCTTTAAGAATTTTAGAGGGAGAAGAGGTGGACAAAGTATATTGAATAAGCGGATAAAGATATTCGTGGGAGGTTTTGGAAGCGGAAAGACAGAAGTTGCTATTAATTACTCAATATATTGTAGGAAGAGTAACACTAATGTTGCTATTGTAGATTTAGACATTGTCAATCCTTACTTCAGGACTCGAGAAGCAAAAAATACTTTAAATCTTAAAGGGGTAAAAGTAGTTGCTCCCGAAGGTAAATTAACCTATGCTGATTTACCTTTAATCTCTCCGGAAATAAAGGGTTTAATCCAGAATCCGGATTATTGCTTGATTCTTGATGTAGGTGGAGATGATGTAGGAACAATCGTTTTAGGTAATTTCAGGAGTTTCATCAAAGACCTGGATTATGAAATGCTGCAGGTAGTAAATCCTTACCGACCCTTCACTCAAAGTCTACCCCAAATCAAGCAAATGGCTCAGGAAATAGAAAATTCTTCTCGATTAAAGATTAGTGGAATTATTAGTAATCCTAATTTAAGTACACAAACCAATGAAGAGGTAATTAATAAAGGACACATCTTAATAAAGCAAGCAGCTCAAAAATTAGATTTACCCATTAAATTTATTTGCGTAGACGAACGGTTCTCTAAAAAAATCAAACCGGAAAATTTCGAAGAACCAATATTTTATATAAACCGTTTTATGCATTTACCATGGAATTAAGCTTTAAAAAAGGAAGGAGAAAAAGAATATGGCAAAAATTGTAGTTGATGAAGAAAAATGCAAAGGCTGTGAACTATGTATAACAGCTTGTCCCAAACACATTATTGTTATGGCTGAACATTTTAATGAAAAAGGTTATCACCCGGCTAAACAGATTAATCCGGAAGAGTGTAATGGATGTACTTTTTGTGCACTAGTTTGCCCTGATGTTGCTATCGAAGTGTATAAGTAGATTAAGTCGTTGGTGAATAGTGAATAGTCGTTAGTGCAAGATGCAAGATATTAATCAGGGCTTACAGAAAAAGAAAATTTCTGTACAATTAAATTATTTCTAAGGAGGATTCGAATATGGGAGAAAAGATGTTAATGAAAGGCAATGAAGCCATAGGAGAAGCAGCAATTCGCGCAGGATGCCATTTTTATTTTGGATATCCGATTACTCCTCAAAGCGAAATAGCTGCCTATATGTCTAAAAAATTACCCAAGATTAAGGATGCAGTTTTTATACAAGCTGAAAGTGAATTAGCAGCAATAAATATGGTTTATGGAGCTGCGGCCACGGGAGTAAGAGCCATGACTTCATCCTCAAGCCCGGGAATAAGTTTGAAACAAGAAGGAATTTCTTATATTGCTTGTGCTGAATTACCGTGTGTGATAGTAAATATGCAAAGAGGAGGACCTGGATTAGGAAGTATACAACCCGGACAAGCTGATTATTTTCAAGCTGTAAAAGGAGGAGGACACGGTGATTACCATTTAATCGTCCTTGCCCCTTCTTCAGTTCAAGAGTTAGTAGATTTAACTATAGATGCTTTTAATTTAGCGGATAAATATACAAATCCGGTAATGATATTAGGTGACGGACTTTTGGGACAAATGATGGAATCTGTAGAGTTCAAGGAAAGAAAAAAGATTGATTTACCGGATAAAGAAGGATGGATTTTAACCGGGTGCAAAGGAAGAGAAAAAAATTATATTGTTCCCTTTAATTTGGATCCCTATGAAATGGAAAAATTGAATTTAAAAATTCAAGCGAAATATAACGAAATAAGAAAAAAAGAAGCTAGATGTGAAATTACTAATTTAGATAATGCTGATTTAATAGTAGTTGCTTACGGAACGGTAGCTCGAATTGTTAAAACTGTAATTGATAATGCTAAAAAAGAGGGAATTAATATCGGATTAATCAGGCCAATCACTCTATTTCCTTTTCCGGAAAAGATAATCGCTGAGGCTTCCGAAAAGGCAAATAAGTTTTTAGTGGTGGAAATGAGCGCAGGCCAGATGGTAGAAGATGTCAAGTTAGCAGTAAACGGTAAAGTAGAAGTTAATTTTTATGGTAGAGTAGGAGGAGTCATACCTACGCAAAGTGAAATTTTAACTGAAATAAAGAAATATTTAAAATAGATTGATTACATTTTAGATTATATTACGGAGGTGTGTAATAAAAATATGGAGAAAATTTTTAGTAAACCCGAGTCTTTAACTAAAGATCCTTTTACTTATTGCCCGGGATGTCATCATGGCATTGCTCACCGCTTAGTGGCTGAAGTTTTAGATGAATTTGGAGTAAGAGAGAAAACTATAGGAGTATGCCCTGTAGGTTGTTCAGTATTTGCCTATGTGTTTTTTAATTGTGATATGATTTGTGCAGCACACGGAAGAGCTCCTGCTGTTGCTACCGGAATAAAAAGATCGAAACCGGATTCTATCGTATTTACTTATCAGGGAGACGGAGATTTAGCCTCAATCGGTACGGCGGAGATAGTGCATACTGCTAATCGGGGTGAGAATATCACAGTTATATTTATAAATAATGCTATTTACGGAATGACCGGCGGACAGATGGCACCCACTACTTTAGTCGGTCAGGTAACTCAAACCTCTCCCTATGGAAGAGACCCTAAGACTATGGGGTATCCTATAAAAGTAGCAGAGATGTTATCTACCTTAAAAGGAGTTGCTTATATTTCCCGGGTAGCTTTATCAAAACCGGCCTATGTATTAAAAGCAAAAAAAGCTATAAGAAAAGCTTTTCAATCACAAATAGAGGGAAAGGGTTTTTCTCTGGTTGAAATTCTATCTACTTGTCCTATTAACTGGGGCTTAAGTCCGGTCGAAGCAAATAAATGGTTGGAAGAAAATATGATCCCTTATTACCCATTAGGAGAATTTAAAACTCCCGAGGAGGTATCTTAAATGTTAGAGAGAATGATTATTTCAGGGTTTGGCGGCCAAGGAGTAATGTTAATGGGTAGATTACTGGCTTATGCTGGTATGTTAGAAGGGAGAAATGTTGCCTGGATGCCTTCTTATGGACCGGAGATGAGGGGTGGAACTGCAAATTGCACAGTACTTATTTCAGAAGAACAGATTGGTTCTCCAATTGTATCTCATCCCGAAACATTAATTGCCATGAACCAACCTTCATTGGATAAATTTGAATCAAGTGTAACTGAAAATGGATTAATCATCTTAAATGATTCATTAATAAAACGTGAAGTAAAAAGAAATAATGTTGATATTATAAAAATTCCTGCAGATGATATTGCTGTTAAGTTAGGTAATTCAAGAACAGCCAATATGGTTATTTTAGGTGCTTACGTTAAAAAGACAGGAGTAGTAAAATTGGAAACCATATTTAAGGTTTTAGAGAAAACTCTAACCGGACCCAAACAAAAGTTAATAGATATAAATAAAGAAGCTTTGAAACGGGGAGCAGAATTGGTGAAAGAATAATAAAACTAAAAACTTAAAATGAAAAACGAAAAACCATAATTCAAAATTCAAAACTTCTTAATAAAGGATTACTATAAATGTAGAGGGCGGATTTATCCGCCCCGCATTGTTTTATTAATTTTTCTAACGGGTTCGATGAATCGAATTCCTACTTTATATACTAAATGTTCCTAGTTGTTTTACATTATGAATCCTGACTCTTGACTTCTGGGTTCTTTATGCCTTACGCTTTTCGTTTTTCACCAGATAATGTAATATAAATACTAGTTAATTATTCAATCTATGATAAAATATAAATAAAATAAGTATCTGTTTTTATAATTTAAGAAATTCAATCTTATTACTAATTACATATTACTTGTTACTGTATTTTATACGATATACGAAACACGATATACTAATTAAGAAAGGGGATATTTAATGGTTAATGAAAAAAGGTTAGTAGAATCTTTTATGGAATTAGTTAAGATAGACAGCATTTCCAGGGAGGAGAGAAATCTGGCTGACTTTTTAATAGAAAAGTTAGAAGATTTTGGATTAGAGGTTACAGTCGATCAAGCTGGTGAAAAGGCGAAATCTAATAGCGGCAATATAATAGCCCGTTTAAAGGGAAATATCAAAAAAGCTACCCCTATTATGTTTTCTGCTCACATGGATACGGTTGTCCCGGGGAAAAATATTGAACCTATTTGTGAGGGAAAAAAGATAGTAAGTAGTGGAAAAACAATTTTAGGAGCAGACGATAAAGCAGCAATTGCAGCTTTATTAGAGGCGCTGCATATCATCAAAGAGAATAATACCCCCTGTGGCGACATAGAGATTGTGTTTTCCATCTGTGAAGAAATAGGCTTAAAAGGAGCAAAAAATTTAGATGTTTCCAACTTAAATGCCCAGATGGGGTTTGTCTTAGATTCTGGAGGCCGGGTAGGAAAAATTATTACTACAGCACCATCTCAGAATTCTCTGGAAATTATTATTTATGGCAAATCTGCTCACGCTGGAGCAAATCCTGAAGAAGGGATTAATGCTATTCAGGTGGCAGGATTTGCTCTTTCTCGAATGAAGTTAGGCCGAATAGATGAAGAGACTACGGCTAATATTGGAGTTATTTCCGGTGGTGCAGCTACTAATATTGTCCCTGATAAAGTAACATTAAAAGGAGAGGTCAGGAGCAGAGATAAAGAAAAATTAGAGAAATGTACCGAAGAAATAAAAAGAATAACCGAAGATACTGCCCGGGAATTTAAAGCAAAAGCAGAAGTAAAGGTCAATGAAGAATATCGTTGCTTCAATTTATCTCCCGATGGCCAATTAGTCAGGATAGCAATCAAAGCGTTAAAAGATATAGGATTAGAGCCAGCATTATGTCCCACTGGCGGAGGCAGCGATGCCAATATATTTAACGAGAAGGGACTTCCTTCAGTTGTTTTAGCAGTAGGCATGGAGAAGGCACATACTCTGGAAGAATACATCCTTATTGATGAATTAAAAAATACAGTTGAATGTATTCTGTCTATTATAAATACTACATCTTCAGGAGAAAATTAGATGAATAAAGGGGATTCTTTAGAAGAGAAAACCTTATCTTCCAATTATATCTATCAAGGGAAAATTATTAACCTTCGTCAGGACAAAGTAAAACTTCCTGACGGTCGGGATACTATTAGAGAAATAGTTGAACATCCCGGTGCAGTAGTTGTCTTGGCCTTAACTGATGACAATAAGGTAGTAATGATCAGACAGTTCAGAAAACCGGCGGGTGAAGTTTTATGGGAATTGCCTGCGGGGAAAGTTGAGCCAGGAGAAGATCTGAAAATCTGTGCCTTAAGAGAATTGGAAGAAGAGACCGGTTACTATCCCCGAAAGATTAAAAAACTGATTACTTTTTTCTCTTCACCCGGCTTTTGCAATGAAAAGCTTACCCTCTTTTTAGCCGAAGATTTAGAGAAAAGAATTAAGAATGAGGATGCTGATGAATTTATTGAAGTTGAGCTGATTACACCAGACGAAGCCCTGAAATTGGTACAGGAAAATATTATAAAAGATGCCAAGACTATAATAGGAATACTTTATTTCGTATCGCGCAATAAAACGTAGAGCGTGTAGCGTATAGCAAGAAAGCGAAAAGCTTAAAGCGTAAAACGCAAAACCAAAGCTCAAAACTTAAAATTAAAGATTTGCATCAGTTTATCAGAGAGCAAAAATATTAGGTTCAAGTATATTAATTCTCAAGGGGGAAAATAAGTTTTGGATTTTGAATTATGGTTTTGCGCTTTTCGCTTTACGTTTTTTGTTTAATAACTAAGAGTTTGATTTATCAAAATCGTAAGGAATCGATAATGAAGAAATACTTTATGGATTTACATGTGCATATTGGTAGAAGTGGCAATGGCGCTCCCGTAAAAATAACTGCTTCCAGGGATTTGACTTTTGCCAACATCGCGCGGGAATGTAAATATAGGAAAGGTATTGACATTGTAGGCATTGTTGATTGCGCTTCACCTGGAGTCATCGACGATATTTCCCAATTAATCAATAGCGGAGAGATGAAACCGTTAAAAGAAGGCGGCTTAATTTATCAGGACAAAGTTACCATTATTTTAGGCTCAGAAATTGAAACTAAAGAAAAAGGTGGAGGACATTCCCATCAGATAGCCTATTTCCCCTATTTTGAGGATATAAAGGAATTTAGCAAGGCGTTATCTTTGCTGGTTACCAATGTAAGTTTAAGCAGTCAAAATTGTAAAATTAGCGCTCAGGAAGCCTTTCAAATTATAAATCAAATTGGGGGGATTTTAATCCCCGCCCACGCCTTTACTCCTCATAAAAGTGTGTATGGGAATTGTGTCAGAAGATTACCGGAAATGTTTAGCAAATCTGCTTTAAAAAAGATTCCGGCAATAGAATTGGGGTTAAGTGCTGATACCGAAATTGCCGACCATTTAAAAGAACTGTCCGAATATACTTTTTTAACCAATTCAGACGCACACTCCCTGCCTAAAATTGGTAGAGAATATAATATAGTTGAGTTGGAAAAGGCAAACTTTAAAGAGATACTTTTAGCTTTGCAGAGAAAAGAAGGAAGAAAGATAACCGCTAATTACGGACTTAACCCTAAACTGGGAAGATATCATCGAACTTTTTGCGAGATTTGTAATTATACAGCAACCAGCAATCCTCCGGTTTATCAATGCGAGAAATGCGGGAGTGACAAAATAGTAAAAGGCGTTTTTGATCGGATTGTAGAAATCGGAGATCAACAGCAGTCTATTTCTCCTTCTCATCGCCCACCTTATTATCATCAGGTTCCTTTAGAATTTGTACCCGGTGCCGGTAAGAAAACCTTGAATAAAATATTTGGTTATTTTGGGACTGAAATGAATATATTGCACAAAGCGTCCTATCAGGAAATCAGCCAGGTAGTAGGATTCGAGATTGCCCAAAATATAATTTTAGCTCGAAAGGGACTTTTAAAGTTAAGTCCGGGTGGTGGAGGAAAGTATGGGAAGGTCAAAAAGAAAGAAAAAATCTCCGAAGATAAAAATTTACATTTAAATTTTTAATTTCATTTTCGGATTTTTTCTAAAAAAATAGAGCAAGTTAGCTTAAACTAGTTGATTTTTATTAAAAATAGTCAACTAGTACTTTTTTTAAAAATATTTTTATAAAAAAAGAGGAAAAATAAAACTTTTGTAGAATATATTAATATAAAGGCAAATTAAGAAATATTAAAAAAGAAAATATTTCATCAATTATACTTTAACGATAATAAGATGTAGGTGATTTACATTTGAGATTTTCATCTGATTTACTGGAAGATATAAGGAATCGTTGTGATATTGTAGATATTATTTCAGAGTATGTACATTTAAAGACAGCGGGAAAAGGATTTAAAGGATTATGTCCTTTTCACGGAGAGAAGACCCCTTCTTTTACGGTAAGTCCCGAAAAGCAGTTATTTCATTGTTTTGGATGTGGAGAAGGAGGCAATGTTTTTAATTTTCTTATGAAATATGAGAAACTTAGCTTTTTTGAAGCAGTGAAAATGTTAGCTAAAAAATCAGGTGTATCTCTCCCCGCCGATGAAGAAAAAGAAAATTTTCTCGACAGAGAAAAAGAAAGACTGTATAAATTAAATAATCTGGCCGCAAATTATTACCGAGAATGTCTATTTAGAACTGATCACGGAAAAAAAGTAATAAATTATTTAAAAAAAAGAGGAATTAATGATACCAGTGTCGAAAAGTATAGATTAGGTTATGCTCCCTCCAGTTGGGATGCGTTAACCAGCTTTTTAAAGAAAAAAGGATATTCATACGAAGAGTTAATTAAAGCCGGGATAATAAGAAAGAGTAAAATAGAGGGAAAATACATCGATTATTTTAGAGATAGAATAATTTTCCCTATCTTTAACTTATCGGGGAGAGTAATTGGCTTTGGAGGCAGGGTTTTAGATAATTCTTTGCCTAAGTATATAAATTCTCCTGAAACGCTGGTTTATAACAAGGGGAGCAATCTATACAGTTTAAACTTTGCCAAGGAAGATATCCGAAAAAAGAATTACCTGATTATCGTGGAAGGCTATACCGATGTTTTGGTAACTCAGCAATACGGATTTAACAATGTAGCAGCATCTCTGGGAACTGCTTTAACTACTAAACAGATAGACTTAGTAAAACGGTTTACCGATACGGCTTTAATTGCTTATGATGCAGATTCAGCCGGCAATATGGCAACCCTAAGAAGTTTGGATTTACTGGTAAAAGCTGGTCTTGATGTTAAAGTTATCGATTTACCACAAGGTTATGATCCGGCCGATTTTTTAATTAAAAAAGGGGAAAAACCTTTTCAAAATTTAATTGATAGATCGTTCTCCCTGGTGGACTATAAGTTAAAACTTTTATATTCCAAATATGGTATTAAAACTATAGAAGGAAAAGTAAAAATTATTAAAGGAATTATACCCACCCTTGGCGTAATAGGTAATGAGGTTGAACTGAGAGCCCTGACAAAAAATATATCTGAAGAATTAAAATTGTCCGAAGAGGCGATTTTAATCGAACTAAAAAAATACAAAAGAGGGTCGATAGATTCTTCCAGTAACTTTATTAAACTGAATTCTGTACCTGGAAATGTCAAGGCGGAAAGAATTCTCATTGGATGCATGTTGGAAAAGGAAGAAATTGCACAAGATATTTTAAAAAAGTTGAAAAAAGAAGATTTTTCCGTTCCGCTGCACCGTCAAATTGTAGAAGCTATTGAAAAAAATTTAAAAGATGCTAAAATGATAGATTCTCAGAAAATCATGGATTGTTTAAATAATGATGAAGCAGCAAAATTTATTTCTAAGATTTTATTGGAAGAAACCATAACCTTTAATCAAAAAATTATTTCCGGATATATAGATACTATAAATAATTATAAATTGATTCAAGAGAAAAAAAATCTCGAAAAAAGAGCAAAAATTCTCGACGAAAAGATAAAACAATCCGAAAAGATGGATGAAGATGATCTAAAGGAATTAAGAGAAATTGTTCGACAACTAAAAGGTCAAAATATTAATTAATATTCCATATTTAATATTTATACAAGTATTTAATTTACTGTTATTCAAAAAGGAAGGCTTGGTAATGGGAAAAAAGAAAATGATGAAAGATTTAATTAAAGAAGGTAGAGAACAGGGCTTCTTAACTTACAAAGAAATTGAGAAATATCTAGCGGAAGATATTTTTGATTTAAGTAAGGTGGAAGATTTATACGACATTCTAAGTGAATCCGGGATTGATTTAGTTGAGACCGAAGAGGAGGGTAATTCGCTAGCCAAAGATAAAGGCATGAGAGAGAAAGACGAGAAGTTCCACTCTCCCAAAGTGAGATTAGATTTAGAAGTAGAATTGGCGAAACAATTAGAGTTAGACGATCCCGTAAAAATGTACTTAAAGGAAATAGGACAGATAAAGTTATTGAGTGCAAATCAAGAGGTGGAGTTGGCTAAAAGAATACAAAAAGGAGATCACGAAGCCAAGAAAAAATTGGTAGAGTCAAATTTAAGATTAGTAGTAAGTATTGCAAAAAGATATGTAGGGAGAGGAATGCTATTCTTAGACCTTATCCAGGAAGGCAATATGGGTCTAATAAGAGCAGTAGAGAAGTTTGATTATAAAAAAGGATATAAATTCAGTACCTATGCTACCTGGTGGATAAGACAGGCAATTACCAGAGCCATAGCAGACCAAGCCAGGACTATTCGCGTTCCTGTTCATATGGTAGAGACTATTAATAAATTAATAAGGGTATCGCGCCATCTCTTGCAGGAATTAGGGCGGGAACCGTCTGTTAAAGAAATAGCTGAAAATATGGAAATTACTGAAGAGAAAGTAAGGGAGATATTAAAAACTGCCCAGGAGCCCGTTTCTTTAGAAACTCCAATTGGGAAAGAAGAAGACAGTCACTTGGGAGATTTTATAGAAGATAAAGATTCACCTGCTCCTCCTAAAATTGCTACTCATACTCTTTTAAAAGAGCAATTAAACGATGTCTTGGAGACTTTGACTTATCGAGAGAAGAGGGTGCTGGAATTAAGATTTGGAATTGCCGCTGGCCATCCTCATACCTTGGAAGAAGTTGGCAAAGAATTCGGAGTAACCAGAGAAAGGATTCGTCAAATCGAAGCTAAAGCTTTAAGAAAATTAAGACATCCGAGCAGAAGCAAAAGATTAAAAGACTATTTGGAATAAAAACTAAAAGTAAAAATATCCTTTTAATTTAATATTGATATTGACTGGAATTGATTTTTTAAGTATAATTACAGAGAAATATTCCTCGGTAGCTCAACGGTGGAGCATCCGGCTGTTAACCGGAGGGTTGTAGGTTCGAATCCTACCCGGGGAGCTTGCTAATTCCAGCCCTTTGGCATTTTGCTGAAGGGCTTTTATTTTTTTATAAATATTTCATAGGAAAAGAAGGATTTTTAATCTAAAGAGTCGAATATAACAATAAAACTCTCGTTATTTTATAAATAAATTTGACACCAGACGAGAAATATTTTATTATATACTTAGTTAGTGAAGGTAATTAATAAAGGATATTTAAGAACAAAATTAATAAAAAGCATTATAAAGAGAACCTGCTTTCTATCTAAAAAAATAAAAAGGGAAAAAATAAATGGAAATAAGAAATATAAATAAAGGTTTAGTTTTAAGAACTATTGAGAAAAATAGTCCTATTTCAAGAGCAGATGTTGGTAAGATAGTAGGATTAACCCCTCCCACCATCTCTGCTATTGTTAAGGATTTAATTGAAAGAGATATAGTTCAGGAAATTGGAAAGGGAGATTCTTCAGGTGGGAAGAAACCAATATTACTAAAAATAAATTCAAAAACAGCTTATATGATTGCAGTGGACTTAGGAGGAGAAAATGGTATAAGAGTAGCCTTGATGGATTTATCTTACCATATTGTTAAAGAGAAGTGTGGGCCGAATATAGAGTCTTTAAATGGTAAGAAATTTAAGAATGCTTTAAGCGTTATATTGACAGATTTTATAAGAGAGATGAATATTCCCAGGGGAAAGATATTGAGTATATGTATTGGCGTACCGGGAATTGTAGATTTTAAATCAAAAAAAATAATTGCTGCCCCATGTTTAAACTGGGAAATATCCTTGGAGGATTTAGATTTAAGAGAAATTGGAATACCCATTACTATTGAGAACGATGTCAATCTCATGGCTTTAGGTGAAAAAACTAAAGGAATAGCTCAAAAAATTAACAATTTTGTCTTTGTGGGAGAAAGAACTGGAATAGGCGCTGGCATTATCATTAACAGGAAACTTTATAAAGGAGCTAATAACGCTGCCGGTGAGGCAGGATATCTATTCATTGATCCCAGATATGCCTCGAAGAGTATTAGAGATTATGGCTGTTTAGAAAAATTAGCCAGCTATAAAGTTATTGTAGAAAAAGCAAGAAAAAAATTGGGTAAGGATATCAAGGTTATAGAAGTATTTAAAATGGCTGCCCAGGGGAATAGCGTTGCTCTTAATATTGTACAAGAAACTCTAAAATATCTTGCTTACGCTATTGCAAATATATCCTGTGTACTTGATCCGGAATTAGTCATCATCGGAGGGGGGATTTCCATTTTGCCGCCAAGATTTTTAGAAGAAATGAAGATGAATATCAGAAAAATAATCCCTTTTGTTCCTAAGATGGAATTTTCTAAACTAGGAGAAGACGGCGTTTTAATTGGCGCAGCAGTCATGCTGCTTGAGCCTTTAAAAAGAAGAGGGCTTATGGATGTTAAGTAGTAAACACCTTTTATGAAGAGTTAAATATAAATTTATTTTAATCTATCGGAGCTACTTATGAATGAAAATGCGATTATAGGGCAATTTGGCGGACCTACCTCGGTGATCAATTCAAGTCTTTGTGGCCTTATTCAAGAAGGTCTTAAATCAAAAAAAATTAAAAACATTCTTGGTATGAGGGATGGAATTATAGGATTTATGAAAGATGAGATCGTTGATTTGGGAAAAGAAGACCATCGAGTCATTCAAGGCTTGCGGCAAACACCTTCAGCCGCCTTAGGCTCATGCAGATATATATTAAAACCGGAAGAATTTCCCCTTGTCCTGAGCCAGCTTAAGAAATATAACATCGGTTATTTTTTTCTTATTGGCGGCAATGGTTCAATGGCAACCATTCGGCAGATAGAGCAATACTGTAAAAAAAATAATTATCAACTCAGCGGAATTGGAATTCCCAAGACCGTAGACAATGACCTTTGCGGGACTGACCATGCTCTGGGCTTTGCCTCTGCAGCGAGATATGTGTGCCTTTCAGTTCAACAGGCAGGCAGACTTGCCCGGGATATGCAAAGCGTGGATAAGTATGTTATTTTACAAACGGTGGGCAGAGATACCGGATGGCTGGCAGCATCAGCGGCACTGGCTAAAAAAAATGAATCCGATGCTCCCCATCTTATTTATATACCGGAAAGGTCTTTATCCAAAAAAAGATTCATAGCAGACGTAAAAGAATGCATCAAAAAATATGGCTGGGTTTCCATTGTCTGTGGCGAAGGTATCCTATGGGAAGATAAAAGTTTGGTAGCCAGCCTTCAGGCACAGGATGATTTTTTCGATATGGAATATGGTGCAATGGGCGGAGGGAGTGCAGCACTTAATTTACATCAGCTGATTCATCAGGAAACGAATTACCGGGGAGAATTCCAGATCACCGAGTCTCTCTCTATGTGTGCCATAGATCGGGCGAGTAAGGTTGACCTGGAAGAGGCCTATGCCTGTGGAGTGAAAGCCATAAAATTAGCCGAAGAAGGTGCCTCGGGGATGATGGTTTCAATCCATCGGGTGAGTTCTTCTCCTTATAAAATTGAATTAGGCACTGTTTCTCTTGATCAGGTGGCGGTAAAGATAAGACCGCTGGATGATAAATACATCAATGCTGAAGGTAATTTTGTGACTGATGAATATATCCAATACATCAAACCCCTTGTGGGTAAGCTCCCCAATTACAGTGAATTAAATTTTATAAAATTTCAATAATCGTAACTTAGCAGCAGGAGACCAGAAATGAATTTACAGGATAATAAATATAATCAGTTTTTTTTAATCAGGGAAATGCTGGAGACCGGTGAAATAGTCAAACGCCTTGATCTAAAAAAAATATTATCTTACGAGAAAGAAGTAAAAAATGACAGAATATTTTTTACCGGTGAAGGGTCATCTCGTATTTTTCCGGCAAAAAAAATTATGTATGAAGCCAGGAAAAAAGGTTATAAAGAAGATTTAGAATTATAGCCGTTTTCTAAAAGAAGAGGCAAGACAAAGATTGGAAGGCAAATATGAAGTGTCCTATTCTAATGTATCACTGAAGAGTCGTATGAGGAGGAACCTCATGTGTGATTTCTTGATTGGTATTAGTAAATGGATAAAATAAGGAGGGTTAAAAGATAAGATATGGATAGTCGAAAGATATGGCCTGTACCAATGCAAAAAATTATGCCCTATGAGGCAATTGAGGAAAAACGGTCTGTGGCATTAGTAACCAGTGAACCAGCATGGGAAGCTGTAAAATGCAAGTTGGATCTTCCAATTGTTTGGCAAACTAATGTCAAAATGTCAACAACCGATTACTGGGACAGTTTGATGGAAAATTTTAAGGGAGAAGTGATTTATGCTGTTGGTGGTGGGTTATCAGCAGATGCAGCTAAGTATATGGCTGTGAAACAAGGTTTGGAAGTGGTCTGCCTTCCAACTGCACTTTCAGTTGATGCGATTACAGCGTGGTCTTCAGCTATTCGTGTAGACGGTTATGTAAAATATATACCTACAAAGATTGTGGATGAACTCGTGATTGATTTTGAAGTAATAGCCCAAGCGCCTTCCTTTATTCGTGCAGCAGCTATATGTGATCTTCTTTCTATTGCAACAGGACGTTGGGATTGGAAGTTTGCCGAAAAAAAAGGAAAAAATACCCTAGAAACAAAATTTATTCCCTATATTGATCATATGGCCGCATCTATTCTAGATGGAGCAATTGATTGTGCTGAAGCGGCTGGTAAGGGTGATCAAGAAGGACTTAAGCAGTTATTGGATTGCATTATTTTGGAAACCCAAATGTTGAATCAAATAGGACATGCCCGGCCCGAAGAAGGTAGTGAGCATTACTTTGCTTATTTGGCGGAAAACTTAGTTGGATCAGGAAAACCTCATGCGAATCTAGTTTGCCCTGGTATTTTAATCATGGCTACTATCCAGGGGCAGGATATTGTATCTTTGAAACGTGCAATGAAATATTGTAATATTCCATTAAATACCATTCCAAATGATGTTATTGAGGAAACTTTGAGACAATTACCTAATTATTCCGCTGAACATGGATTATTGTATGGTATTGCTCATGAACTAAAGAAAGGCGATTGGGAAAAGTTATCTTTTAAAAAAATTCTGAATTGATAGAAAAATTAACTTTGCTGCAAGGAGTAGAAATAAAAAATGGTATAAAAATTATTTGTAGTGCAGGCTCTAACCTTTTTGGTATAAATGAAGAAGACAAGTAAGTAAAGATTAACAGTTGGGACTATATATTGCGAAATTAAGGAAGCGAATATAAGATTAGCATAAAAGCATTAAGGGCTTTAGTGAGGGTATAGGATGGTATGGGTAGTGTTACTATCCAAAACAATAATGGAAGATAAATATTAGTGTATGTCGCATTAACAAATGATTGTTTTAAAATATTAAATCTAAAGAAAGAGGGATAATATTATGGGTAAACTTGCTATTAATGGAGGAAAAAGTATAAGAAAAAAATCTTGGCCGGAGTGGCCTATTGTAGGAAAAGAAGAATTGGAACTTATAAGTGAAGTTACAAGTTCAGGTGTGTGGTCTTATAATGGTCCAAAAGAGAAAGAGTTTAGAAGGAAATTTGCAGATTATATAGGAACTAAATATGCAGTATGTGCTGCCAACGGAACGGTTACTCTCCAAATGGCTCTTGAAGCTTTGGATATTGGTTATGGAGATGAAGTTATTGTTCCTGGTCTTACTTGGCAAGCTACGGTATCTTGCTGTGTTGATGTAAATGCAATGCCTGTTTTGGTTGATGTTGAGGAGGATAGCTGGTGTATTGATCCTGTAAAAATAGAAGAGGCTATTACTCCAAAAACAAAAGCTATAATAATTGTTCATCTTTATGGTTCGAATCCAAAAATTGATGAAATAATTAAAATAGCTAAAGAGAATAACCTTTATCTTATTGAAGATGCTGCCCATCAGCATGGTACTGTTATTAATGGTAAAAAGCCAGGCTCCTTTGGAGACATAGGTTCTTTTTCATTTCAGCAGTCAAAAGGACTAACATCAGGTGAAGGGGGGGCTTTAACTACTAATAAAAGAGATTTAGCTGAAAAGCTTGATGCTCTCAGAAATTGTGGAAGAAGACCTGTTTCATTAAATAGTAATGCAAAAGAAGAAGAGCAAGGAAAGGGTTATTATAAGGAAGAAGGAAATTTTATACATTCTGGCAATTATAGAATTACTGAATTTCAGGCAGCTATACTTTTGTGTCAGTTACAAAGATTAGATGAACAATTAAAGAAGAAAGATAAAAATGCTATTTATTTAAATAAAAGATTTAAGGAAATTAATGGCATTGTCCCTATGAGGAGGGATAAAGAAACTCAGTTACAAGCATATTTTAATTTCGCATTTAGATATGAAAAAAAATATTTTAAGAATCTTCATGTAAGTAAATTTAGAAAAGCATTATCTGCAGAACTTGGTCTAGATATCGAATCTTGTTACGAACCATTAAATAACTGTCACCTTTATAGACCACTTACTAAAAAAAGATATAACATAAATCCAGAGTATTTTAAGAAAATCAATCCTTTAAGATTTTCGCTGCCTGTATGTGAAAATGCTTATAAAAACGAAAGTATAACATTCCATCACTCAGTTCTATTAGCAGAAAAGGAAGATATGAATGATATCCTGAATGCTATGGTTAAAATAAAAGAAAATGTAGATGAGCTGCTTTAAGTATAGATAACAGCTGTGAATATTAATAAGAAAGGAAGATTTTAAATGAAAACTTTAAATAAAAAAATAAAAGTTGGAATTGTTGGTTCAGGTTTTATATCAGGGATACATGTTCGTGGTTTAAAATCGGTATCTGATGCTGAGATAATTGCTTGTTCCTCTATAGATGAAGAGAGCCTTAAAAAATTAACAAAGAAATACGAAATACCTTATTCTTTTTTAGACTATAGAAAAATGTTAGAAATGGATGAAATAGATGTAGTATGTTTAGGGGTTCCAAATAATTTACATCTTCAAATGACATTAGATTGTGCAGCTGCGGGTAAACATATTATATGTGAAAAACCATTATGTAATAATTTAAGAGATGCAGATTTAATGATCAATGCCTGCAAAGAAGCTGGGGTAAAATTAATGTATGTTGAACAATATTGTTTTGCTCCTAAGTATGTAAAATTAAAGGAGCTTTGCCAATCTGGATCGCTAGGGAAAATTTATTCTATAAAACACTCACAAAAACATGATGGCCCTCATTCTGCATGGTTTTGGGATGTTGAAAAAACAGGAGGGGGAGTGGTTATGGATATGGGTTGTCACACTTTTGGCTTTTTAAGGTGGTTAACAGATAATGCAGAAATTGAGGATATTTATTCCGAAATGGGAACTTATATGCATAAGGATAAAACAAAGGGCGAGGATAACGCAATAACTATAATAAAATTTAAGGGCGGTATAACAGGGGTCTCAGAAGTTAGCTGGGCAAAGAAAGGTGGTTATAATGATAGAGCCGAAGTATATGGGTTAAAAGGAATTAGTTTTGCTGATATGAGTTCTTCTCTTAGAACATATAGCGAGATTGGTTTTGAATATGTTTCTGAAAAGGCTCCAATATCTCTTGGATGGTCTTACCCCATATTTGAGGAGGAATGGCAGAGTGGCTTCCCCCAAATGTTTTCACATTTTATTGATTGTGTAAAAAATAATAAAATTCCTATTATAACAGGCAAAGATGGGAAGGCAATATTAGAGATGATATTTGCTTCCTATAAGTCAGCTAAAGAGGGTAAAAAAGTAAATTTACCATTTAAATCATATGCTACTAAACCAATTGATCTTTGGTTAAGTTAATTTGTTAATTTTAAAGTGTACTAATTTTAATGCAATGAGATGATTGCACCATCGGGAGCCGGGTGTGGTAGGAGCGGTTTTGACTTCTCCGGAATTATTAGAAACCGAACTAACTGTGGTAGCCGGAAAGGTAGTTTACAGGAGAAAAAGGATATGAATATTATAGTAGTGAAAGATTATAATGAGATGAGTTACCAAGCTGCCCAACTAATTGCTGAACAAATTACAAAAAAAAGAAAATCGGTTTTAGGGTTAGCTACAGGTAGTACACCTGAGGGCATGTATAAAGAATTAATTAATTTAAATCAGGGGGATAAAGTGGATTTTTCAGAAGTGATTACTTTTAATTTAGATGAATATTATGGCTTACCTCCAGAACATCCGCAGAGTTATTATTTTTTTATGTGGAATAATTTTTTTAAACATGTTAATATTAAAAAAGAAAATATACATTTATTAAATGGAATTTCAGAAAATATAGATAAAGAATGTGCGCAATACGAAGCTTTAATTAAAAAAAGCGGAGGGATTGATTTACAAGTTTTGGGGATTGGTAATAATGGTCATATAGGTTTTAATGAACCGGATATCAGTTTAAATACTAAAACTCATTTAGTAAACTTGACTGCTAAAACGATTCGGGCGAATTCGCGTTTTTTTTTAATACCGCTCAGGAAGTGCCCAAACAAGCCATTACTATGGGGATAGGGACGATTATGCAAGCAAGAAATATTATTTTATTGGCTAACGGTAAAAGAAAAGCTCGGGTTATTGAAAAAACAATAAATGGTCCTATTACTACTAAGGTACCGGCAACTGTTCTTCAACTTCATAATGACGTAACCATAATAATTGACCAGGAAGCAGCCTTTTAATTTATAAGTTGACAATGATTAGGATAGGGAAACTAAGAAATTGTAACAACATATGGTGCTGTGTAAATAAAAAAGAATATTTTTTTACCGAGATATCGGAGAAAAATCTGTGCAAAAGGAGTAAAGGAATATACGGAGAAAATACTCTCGTATATCCCAAAATTTTATCCCGATATCGAGGTAGTAAAGCTTAATGTACAAGAGGATCATATTCACATGGTAGTCGTGATACCTCCAAGAATTGCAGTTGCCGATGCAATTCAGTATATCAAAACACAGTCGGCAAAAAAAGCTCAAGGCGAAATTTCCTTTTATACAAAAAACCTATGCAAGGAAAGGCGGCATCTGGTCTATAGGATACTGTGTATCGTGTATAGACTTGAATGAAAAGGAAATCCTCCCCTACGTAAAGCATCAAGAAAAAGAAGACAAAGGGCAACTGCAACTAACATTGTCATAGGTTTAAGATATCTCAAGATCCTGCTGGGGGAGTTTCGCTAACACTGAATGAGTTTGTAAGAAAGGAGGTCTTGCTTATACGATACTCTACGAAAAAGATATATCGGAAGATATATTG
>Ga0268277_1000976_pt1 | contig 21231 bp, 22 predicted proteins | sample saktaG_5_FD_190132 | JGI IMG/M metagenome (GOLD analysis project Ga0268277, IMG submission 190132) | Saline water microbial communities from Sakinaw Lake, British Columbia, Canada - sak_2010_1_5_50m | ecosystem: Environmental > Aquatic > Non-marine Saline and Alkaline > Saline ...
CCATGCCATATGTATAGCATGTTCAGGCCTGCCTCCGGCAGGAAAACTTTTCATCCCCGTTTACAAAACGGGGTATTCAAGTTTTAATATTTCATAAAGACTCTATGGGACTAAGCTCGCCAAAATCGCTTTTCTTTTAAACTATTTGCCCCTTTATGTCAAAAAAAGTTTAAAAAGAAAACGGTTGAAGCGGCATCTTTCCCCTGCCGCCCGGAAGATCGAAAACATATCTCGGCATACAAAGTCCGGAAATATTCCTCCTTAGCTTTTCCATAATTTCCATACCCTTCCATATGTCGACACGAAAATGATCTGCACCCTTTACGGGCTCACACTGAAAAAGGTAATACGGCTTGACCGAAATACGCTGAAGGTCATAGAGGAGATCCCGCATCACCTCACAGGAATCATTAACACCCTTAAGCAGAACCGACTGGCTTAACACAGGAATACCCGCCATGAGAAGCATCTCGCATGCCCTCGCCGCATCCGGGGTGATTTCCTTGGGATGGTTAAACTGAGTAATGAACCATAACGGTCGATACTTTTTCAACATGTCGCAAAGATCCTGATTTATCCTCATGGGAAGGAAAACGGGAATCCTGCTCCCTATGCGGATGACTTCGACATGGGGTATGGACTTCAATGAATGGAGAAACCATTCCAGTGTTTCAATGTTCAACATTAGGGGGTCACCACCGGATAAGATTACCTCACGGATCTGTTTTGTCTGAGAAACATAATCGACCATCCTCTGAAGATTTTCCCTGGAATGTTCCGCTTTGGGGTTCTTCCATCTGCGTTTTCGATTGCAATGACGACAGTATGTCGCGCATGTACTGGTAACCATGGCCAGACAACGGTCCGGATAACGATGGATAAGATCCGGGACGACCATAGAACTTTCTTCTTCAAGGGGATCATCCAAACTTCCCGGCAAATAATCCAGTTCCCTGAGGTCGGGGAAACATTGAAGACGTATGGGATCTTTTTCATCCGATATGTCAATTAAGGACATGTAATACGGCGTAATGGAGAAATGATACTTTTCCAGAATATCTCCGTACTTTTCTGCTTCTGATGACGAAAGTTTAAGAATTCCGGCCAACTGGGAAATCTTGTTGATCCTGTTCTCTATTTGCCAACGCCAATCATTCCATTTATCTCGTGGCACATTTTCGAAAGGATTCAATTTTGCGTTCTCTTCTACCAATTTTACATCCTGAAGCGGCAAAGCCGCAGAGACTGAGCAATGAGCAACGAGCAATGAGGACTGAGAACTGAAGGTTTTTCCTTGATCCTTTATCCTTTTACCTTTATCCTTTTATCTTTAGCCTTTCACCGCAGATTCGCGTTCTATCACAATTTCAATAAACTTCAATGATATATTGAAATAAATATTTTCTTCTTGACAACAGTCCGGATTTGTGGTTATAAGTCATCCCACTTTCAAGAAGGGTATTTTTATGATGGGTAGAATTATCAATTTAAATTACTGGTTTAGCTATTTTTATTTTAGCGGATCGGTGTGCCCATCGCTTAGGAATGTCTGAAAGTAAGTAAATAAAATAACTAAGCCATGGGTAGACCGAGAGGTTCTACACCATGGCTTTTTTTTGTTTATAGACCATGGTGTGATCTCGGGTACATCATGGTCTTTTTTTTTACCATGGAGGATTTTAAAAATGATTATCGTAATGAAAAAAAATGCAACAGAAGCACAAATCGAAAATGTAATTAATTGGATTGAGTCTGTCGGTTACACGACTCACCCATCCCACGGAGTCGAACGGACAATTATTGGTGCCGTAGGAGACAACCGTGGCAAAGAAAATCTGAAGTTTGTCGAATCTCTTTCAGGAGTCGAAAAAACGATGCCTATCCTGAAACCTTATAAATTAGCCAGCAGGGAGGCGAAAGAAGGTAACACAGTCATCCGGGTCGGCAACCTGGAAATCGGAGGCCCGGAATTCATCGTCATAGCAGGTCCCTGTTCGATTGAAAGTGCAGAACAGATGATGGAGTGCGCCTTCATAGCGAAAAAGGGCGGGGCCGATATTATCAGAGGCGGAGCCTTCAAACCGAGAACTTCACCATACAGTTTCCAGGGCATGGAAGAAGAGGGTCTGAAGCTCTTGAGAAGAGCCGGAGAAAAGGCAGGTATGCCTGTTATTACCGAGGTGCTCAATACATCCGATGTGGATCTGGTGGAAGAGTACGCCGATATCTTACAAATAGGCGCTCGAAACGTCCAGAATTTTGCCCTTTTAAAAAAGGTGGGAATGGCAAAAAAACCGGTGCTTCTCAAACGGGGGATGATGACAACTATTGAAGAGCTTCTTATGTCGGCAGAATACATTCTCTCGTCTGGAAATGACGATGTCATACTTTGCGAGCGAGGTATTCGTACCTTTGAAACGGCAACCCGTAACACCCTCGACATCAGTGCAGTACCTGTTTTAAAAGAGCTTTCCCACCTGCCGGTAATTGTTGATCCCAGCCATGCCGCCGGCCACTGGAAATATATCCTGCCACTGACAAGAGGATCTTTAGCAGTAGGAGCAGACGGAGTTATGATCGAAGTCCATCCCGAACCGGAAAAGGCCGTCTCGGACGGATTACAGTCCCTGAAACCGGAAAGGTTCTATGGGCTTATGGAAGAAATAAGAAACCTTGAAAAACTTTTGAGAAAAGAAGTGGAGGTGTCCGCATGAACAGAATCAAGATAAATCTCGACAAGCAATCTTCTCTTTCCTACGAGATTTGCATCGGCCATAATATTCTCGATCGCATCGGACTTGTCATAGCAAAAAACAATAGTGCCCATCGCTATATTGTGATTGCTGACTCCAATGTATCCGCCCTTCACGGGGAAAATTTTCTCGCTGTACTGAGGGATATGAACGTTAACGTTGATCTGATTGATTTCCCCGCGGGAGAAAACTCGAAAAATATTGACTCGATTCTTACCATTGTGAAAAAGCTGATCGACCTTGGCGTGGACAGAAGTTCCGCATTAATCGCGCTGGGTGGTGGTGTCACCGGTGATATAACCGGTTTTATCGCTTCCATATATATGAGATCAATACCTTACATCCAGATACCCACGAGCCTGCTTGCTCAGGTGGACAGCAGCATCGGCGGTAAAACAGGGATCGACCTTCCGGAGGGCAAGAATCTGCTGGGAACATTTTTCCAGCCCAAATCTGTCTTTATAGATCTTCAATTTCTGAATACCCTTCCGGACGGAGAATTCAACAATGGTCTGTCAGAAATTGTAAAGTACGGCATTATTGATGATATAGAACTTTTTAATCTGCTGGAAAGGGAAACTGATGGAATCAAGAAGCGGAGTCCGGATCTTCTGGAAACAATTGTCGGACGATCATGTAAAATAAAAAAGGGAATTGTGGAGATTGACGAAAGGGATATGGGTGTGCGCCGTATCCTCAATTTCGGGCATACAATAGGACACGCCGTCGAGGCAGAGTCAGAATATAAGATTTCCCACGGAAATGCCGTATCCGTCGGGATGATTGCCTCGGCTATTATATCGGAAAAATTAAAACATCTTTCATCTGAAGACCGGAGCAGGATAGAACATCTTATCAAATCAATAGATCTCCTTGATCATATCCCCGAATCAATCAGTACGGAAGGAATACTCTCGAAAATCAAAACGGACAAAAAGAAGAGGGGTGACTCTATCCACTTCGTATTGTTAAAGAAAATAGGGGTGCCTTTTATAAACGGTTCAGTGGAAGATGCGCTTATCCAAGAAACCATCGAGGAGTTGAGAAAATGACACGGGAATCACTGAAACATCTGAGAGATCGTTTAAAAAAGATGGATGAAAAGATCGTCAAGCTTTTAAATGAACGAGCCCGGATATCATTGGAAATCGGAAAAATAAAAAACAGGCAAAGCTTGAACATCTACGATCCCTCGCAGGAGAACAGAGTTTACCAGTATCTGAACGATATCAACGAAGGTCCGCTGCCGGAAGGATCTTTGAAAGAAATTTTCACCGAGATTCTATCCGCATCAAAAGCCCTCCAGGCTCCTGTATCGGTAGCTTACCTGGGACCGGAGGCATCATTCACCCATGCGGCGGCCGGGTCCCATTTCGGCAAAAGCGCCCTATTCTCCCCTCAGTCAACCATATTTGATGTCTTTGACCAGGTGGAAAGAAGGCGAGCAAACTGGGGCGTTGTCCCTGTGGAAAACTCTCTTGAGGGTACTGTCAAGCTGACACTGGACAGATTGATTTCAACACCACTGAATATTCTGGCCGAGGTTTTTCTTCTGATTAATCATTCCCTCATATCCACCAGAAAAGAATTGGATGGCTTAAAGAGGATCTATTCTCATCCCCAGGCCCTGGCACAGTGTCAGGGCTGGCTCAGGAAGAATCTGCCCGATTGCTCTCTCCATGAAATGGAAAGCACGGCAAAAGCCGCCCAAAAGGTTCTGGAAGATGATGAAGGCGCAGCCATCGGCAGCAATAATGCCGCTTTCATTTACGGGCTCAATATCATCTCGGAGGGAATAGAAGATCATCCGTCAAACGTCACCCGATTCCTCGTTATCGGCAGAGGAGAAAACGAACGAACTGGCAGGGATAAGACTTCTATCTTCTTTGGAACCCGGCACATGCCGGGAGCCCTGTATAACTCATTAAAACCATTTGCCAGCAAGGAAATCAATCTGGTGAAGATTGAATCTTACCCCATCAAAGAGAGGATGTGGGAGTATTTATTCTTCGTCGATTTCAACGGGCACATAGAGGAAGAAAAAATAAAAGAATGTCTGGAAGATCTTCAAAGTCAATCCACATTCGTCAAAATACTCGGCTCTTATCCGATGGGAGACACCAAATCATGATCTGCATACCCGTTGTCGCGGCAACAAATGAAGAGGCAATGAAACAAATGGATAAATGTTTCCCCCTGGCTGACGTTGTAGAACTGCGAATCGACTTCATCAGGAATGTGAATTTAGGAAAGCTGCTTTCCGCAAAAAATGGCAAGATACTTGTAACCGCACGCAAAAAAGACGAAGGGGGAAATTTCGAAGGTGATGAAAAAGAAAGGTTCTCTCTCCTGAGCAAGGCAGTCACTTTAAGAGCCGACTTTATTGATATAGAGCTGAGCACAGACGACACCTTTACGAAAAAGCTGTTAGAAGACATAAAAAAACATGGAGACCGAACGAAACTGATTGTCTCCCATCACGATTTTAACGGAACTCCGTCGGAGAGCAAATTACAAAACATACTCAATGAATGTGTCGGCAGAGGCGCGCATATTGTCAAGATCGCCACCTTTGCCAACTCTGCGGAGGATAATCTGAAGATATTGAAACTGATCAGTTATGCAAAAAAGACGAACCAGAAAATTATCACCCTTTGCATGGGAGAGAAGGGGAAAATAAGCAGGATTATGGCACCTTATTTTGGTTCATATTTGAGCTTTGCTTCTCTTGAAAAGGGGGCGGAATCTGCTCCCGGTCAGCTAACTATCGAAGAAATGAAAGAAATTTTCAGGATTTTAAAGGATGAAGAATAATTCAAAGACATTTGCCCTTTTCGGCAACCCGGTAGGACACAGTCTTTCACCCCTGATGCATAACGCGGCATTCGAAAAAATGAACATCGACGCCCGCTACATGGCAATACGCGTGGAAAACGTCCGGGATATTCTGACGGAGATTAAAAAGTTGAGCATCCACGGAGCAAGTATAACGATTCCTCATAAAACCGCCATTATGGAATACCTCGATGAAATCAGTAGCAGTTCCGTCAGGATCGGTGCGGTAAACACCGTTACGCATTCAAACGGCAAGCTTAAGGGGGATAATACCGACTGGACGGGCCTTGTTCTCTCCCTGAGAGAATCAATCGAAATCGAAGGAAAGACATTTGCCATCCTGGGTGCGGGAGGAGCCGCGAGGGCCGCCATCTTCGGCATCCTTGAAGAAGGGGGGACCTCAATCGTTTTAAACAGAACGACAATAAAAGGTGAAGAATTGGCAAAAGAGTTCGGTTGTGAATTCTATCCCCTCACAGAAACAGGAAAAATAAAGGGGGACTGCCTCATTAATACGACCCCGGTAGGGATGTTTCCGGACACGGAAAAATCGCCCGTAAGCAAGAATATACTCCAAAACTTCTTATGGGTTATGGACATAATTTACAATCCCCTGAAAACAAAGCTTTTGAAAGACGCCGAGGAGGCTGGATGTTCGACTATCACAGGCGTTTCAATGTTTGTCCGTCAGGGAGCGGAACAGATAAAAATATGGACAGGACTGCAGCCTCCCATAGATTTTATGAAAAAAGTTGTACTGGAAAAAATGAAAAATGAGACAAGTTAAACGGATAATAAATCTGGATGCAACCGTCAGCATACCCGGCTCGAAGAGCTATACTCAGAGGGCCTTAATAATTGCATCTCTCGCCGAAGGAAGGTCCTTTTTGCGCAATTCCCTGATCTCGGAAGATACAAAATATCTGATGGATGCTCTCCGTTCTCTCGGTGCCGATATCATGGTTGCGGATAAGGATATCATTGTAACCGGGACCGGTGGAAATATAAAAAATCCCGTGAAGAAACTATACCTGGGGAATAACGGCACTGCCTTGAGATTTCTGACTGCGCTGGTTTCTCTCGGCACGGGGAAGTTTATTATAGACGGAAGCGACCGCCTCAGAGAAAGACCTATAAAACCTCTTCTAGATGCACTGAAAATATTGGGGGTTGACTGCCGGGGCATGGATAAAGACGGTTATCCTCCTGTCTTAATTCAAGGAGGAGGTTTGCAGGGAGGAAAGGCAACCTTCACCGATATAGAAAGCAGTCAGTATATATCTTCCATTCTTATCACCGCTCCCTATGCGAGAAGGGATGTGGAAATAGAACTCAAGGGTGCAACGTCCTCCATGCCCTACATCGATATGACCGCAGGGGTTATGAATCATTTCGGTGTGGGAATGATAAAGAGAGGAAAAAATGAATACTCCGTCAAGGCACCTCAAAAATACACAGGGCAAAGATATCTGATCGAAAGCGATGTATCAAGTGCTTCATACTTTTTCCTGGCTGCGGCTCTCTGCGGAGGAAAGGTTAAAGTCCTGAATGTAAATCAGAATACCCTCCAGGGAGACATCGGGTTCCTGAAAATCCTGGAAAAACTGGGTTGTCATGTAGTAAGGGGAATCGATTGGGTGGAAGTTGCAGGCAGAAAGTTAAATGGAGGAGATTACCGGTTCGATATGTCAGACATGCCGGACATGGTCCCGACACTCGCCGTTTTGTCAGCCTTCAGACCCGGACAGACGGTAATCAGCAATGTCTCTCACCTGCGATTAAAGGAGAGCAATAGAATAGAAGCCCTGGCAAATGAACTTAACCGTACAGGTATCGATACAAAGGAACTGGAAGATGGTCTTGTCATCAATGGAGGAATACCTCACGGCGCCGAGATAGAGACGTACGACGATCATCGTATAGCAATGAGTTTCGCAATAGCGGGGCTTGCAACAGAAGGAATAAAAATCAAAAATCAAAAATGTGTCAATAAATCCTTTCCAGGATTCTGGGATGTGCTGGATCAGCTATACAAATGAAGAATATCATTTTAATCGGATACCGCTGCACGGGAAAAACATCCGTCGGGAAAAAACTTTCCGAAAGGCTTGGTCTGCCCTTTTTTGACACCGATAATCTGATCATCGAGCGAACGGGTATGCCAATCAGGAAAATCGTAGAAAAAGGCGGCTGGGATTTGTTTCGTCAGAAAGAAAAAGAAGCGATCAAGGGGCTTTCTTCGATGCAGGAGAACATAATCGCTACAGGGGGCGGAGTATTTAACGATCATGAAAACAGAGAAATTCTAAAGAGAAACGGTCTTTTTGTCTGGCTCACTGCCGACGTGAAGACAATCATGGAAAGAATGTTCTCCGATCAAAACAGCAGAAGCCAGCGCCCTTCCCTTTCCGATGATGATCTTTACACGGAAACCGCTACGATTCTAAAAAAAAGGGAACCCACTTACCGGGAGTTGGCCGATTTTACCATCGATACTTCGAAGAGAAATATTGACTTGATAGCAGATGAAATCTGCAATTTTTTAAAGAAATAGGTTGGGTTGAGCAAAGCGAAACCCAACACAACAAGGAGCAGACATGTCAGGAAATACAACAGGAACACTTTTTAAGGTAACCACCTGGGGAGAATCACACGGAAAAGCCATCGGCGTGGTAGTTGACGGCTGCCCCCCCAACATTCCGCTCAGTGAATCGGACATACAGGAAGAATTGAACAGGAGAAGGCCGGGGCTAAGTCAGGCAAGCTCACCCAGAAAAGAAAAAGATATGGTAGAGATCCTCTCCGGTATCTTCGAAGAAAAAACCACAGGAACACCAATTTCAATGCTCATAAAAAACAGGGATGCCAAAAGCGGTGATTATGACCAGATCAAGAATCTCTTCAGGCCAGGACATGGAGACATCACATATTTCAAGAAATACGGTATCAGGGATTACCGGGGAGGTGGTCGCGCCTCCGGCCGGGAGACGGCAGCACGCGTGGCCGCGGGAGCCATCGCCGGAAAGGTAATCGACCGGGAAGGAATAGAGATCATCGCCTATACCAGGGAGTTAGGCGGCATCGCGGCAGAACAAATCACACTTGCGGATATCGATCGGAACAGTATCCTGTGCCCCGATATGGAAGCAGCTCAAAAAATTGAGGACAGGTTAGAAGAGGCAAAGAAAAGTGGCGATTCCCTCGGTGGGATTGTGGAGATTTTAGTCAGGGGATGCCCCCCGGGTCTGGGAGAGCCGGTATTTGACAAGATCGATGCCGATCTGGCCAAGGCTCTCATGAGCATAGGAACTGTGAAGGGTGTGGAAATCGGCGCCGGCTTTGAGGCCGCAAAAATGTCCGGCTCTGAATGCAACGATCCCATAACACCTGAAGGATTTGAGACAAACAACGCCGGAGGAATACTGGCCGGAATTACAAACGGTGATGAAATCATTATCAGGGTGGCCTGCAAACCCATCTCATCCATTGAAAAAGAGCAACAGACCATTGATATTCACGGAAGACCGGCCACTATATCGATCAAAGGCAGACACGATGTATGCGTAATGCCCCGCATCATCCCCGTATGCAAGGCCATGGTCAGTATCGTCCTGGCAGATCACCTATTAAGACAGAAGAATATAATTGTGTTTTAATAAAAATCCCCCCTTTTAGCAAAAGGGGGGATTTTTATTTATGTAACGGGGTACGTTCTATACTTTTTCCTTTTTCTTCCACACTTCCCAGTAGAACCTGCCGATGCTCAGGAATATGGCGAGAAAGAGTAAGCCGAGCATGAAGGTTGGCTCCGTGTTGAACTTCCCGTCTATCCAGTAACCGACCAGGAAGAATAAGAACGAGGAAGCGACGATGGCCAAACCCCAGGCACTCAGAAGAAACAGCTCAGTATAGTTTAATGTATTTTGATTTTTTTTATGTGTGATCATCATGATATTTATTCTCCTTCCTGTCATCCACCCTCGCCTGAAGCGAGGGGGGGAACGAGATCCAGACCAAAAGGTCGTGGATCTCAAAACTTAACTAACAAGGGCCTTGAGTGCATCCACAACAGGTGCGGTGAAAAGGGCCACAAGAATCGTATAGAGTGCGAAGGAACCAATCGCCTCGCTGAGATATATCCTGGAATATTTGTGTTTCAGAGAGGTGATGATCAAACCGCCCACGATAAGGCATCCGAGGTGAAAGTAGGGAAAGTTTCCTGCATTGGTTGCTATATATTCCGCATAACCGAATGAGGCGGTCGCCAGCACAACAAAGGCCGTCATAATCAATGTTTGTAAAATCCTTTTCATAATTTATGTCCTCCTTTACGGGTTTTTTCATCAAGCTCAAGCTTTTGCTTTTGTCTTACATTAATGAAATAACCGTGCCAGATTGACAGATTTATGAATAAATATTCGTAACCTATTGATTATAAATGGATACTCCTGATAGCGAAGATTGTTTAAACCGGCTATCAGAAGTCAAAACGGAAGGGTTTTTAAAAGAAACGTTAAGTGGCGTTTAATGGAATATTCAATTGAAGCGGGAAGGGAGAATTAATGTTCCGACTCTTCCTTTTCTTTAACTGCAAGATTTTCTATTGAAACTGAAAGAACAAAATATATCTTTACAGAACCAAAGACTCAATTTAAATATGGCCCATACTATGGGGTAAGATCAGGGTCACACCCATTTTTGCTTTCCCAAAACAAAAACAATTTATATATTGACATAAGGTTTACACCCTGTTATAAGCGGACATATGAAAAATACAATATCAAAAACAAACAATTGGTGGTGCTGGCAAAATTCGATGGGGAGGTTTGTCTACCGCTAAATTCTTAAATTAAACAGATATTAAGCCGTGGGGAATCTCCAAGAATCTCCACGGCTTTTTTGTTTCTTACTACTGACTTAACATGCAAAAAGGCCGTGAATTATCACGGCCTTTTTTTATTTTGAGAATAGTACAAGACCGATGAACTACCCCGCGGTAAGCTGCGGGGAATTAAACCCTATAGATTTCGCCTCGTCCTTCAAGTGATTAGAAGTAATTCGTGTAATCTGCGAAATCTGTGGATTAAAGGTAGCGGCTCAATAAATCACGGTAAAACCCTTACGGGTAAACTCCGAATAAGGAATTTAGGCGTGAGCCTTTTATGGTGCCCCTGTTTTTTGAGCTGTTACGATTAAAGGAGTATTTACATATGTATTACCCGGATTTTGAAACTTTTGAAAAACTTGCAAAAAAGGGAAACCTGATTCCCATCTACAGGGAAGTTCTGGCCGATATGGAGACTCCTGTCTCAGCCCTCATGAGAATGAAATCCAAGTCTCACGCCTTTCTTCTGGAAAGCGTGGAGGGAGGCGAAAAATGGGGACGTTATACCTTTCTTGGATCTGACCCCCACGTAATTTTCAGGGTAAGAGGAAAAGATGTCCTGATTCAGAAAAATGGGAACATTGAACGCCATAAGCACGGCGGAGATCCTCTGAAGTTCCTGAAAGGCTTGATGGAGAGGTACCGACCCGTCCCTGTGGAGGGTCTCCCGCGGTTTTACGGTGGTGCAGTGGGATTTCTCGGCTACGATATGGTGCGATACTTTGAAAGGCTTCCCGCCGGGGCCGCGGATGATTTAAATACCGATGATGCTGCGTTCCTCATAACCGATACTCTGATGATCTTTGACAATGTCCGGCACACCATCAAGGTGGTGGCCTGTGCATCCACCGAAGGTAAAAAAGACCTTCGCGCGCTCTATGAAGAGAGTATTAAAAAGATCGATGAAATGGTCGGAATGATAAAAGCTCCCCTTGAAGGGAAAGATCACCCTCAAAAGGCGGAAAATAATGTCTCTCTTCAGTCCAATATGACGCCGAATGATTATAAAGCCATTGTAAGAAAGGCCAAGGAATACATCGTTTCGGGCGATATAATCCAGGTTGTCCTCTCGCAGCGGTTTCAAGGCAGAAATGACATGGATCCCATAGATCTCTACCGGGCTCTTCGCTATATCAACCCCTCGCCATACCTTTTTTACCTGAAGATCGACGATCTCATCCTCATCGGATCTTCCCCGGAAGTCATGGTCCGCCTTGAAGAAGAGGTCGTGGAACTCAGACCCATCGCCGGAACGAGAAGAAGGGGGAAAAATGAACAGGAAGACCGGAATCTTGCCGATGAGCTTCTGCAGGACCCAAAGGAGAGAGCGGAACATGTCATGCTCGTCGATCTGGGAAGAAACGATCTGGGAAGGATTGCACGGATCGGCAGCGTTCAGGTCAATCAACTGATGGTTGTGGAGCGGTATTCCCACGTCATGCACCTCGTCTCTAATATTCAGGCTCAGTTAGCCCGGGATAAAGATTGCTTCGATGTCCTGAAAGCCACCTTTCCGGCAGGCACCCTGTCGGGAGCGCCGAAGATCAGGGCTATGGAAATCATCGATGAACTGGAGCATACCCGGAGGGGGCCATACGGGGGGGCAGTCGGCTACTTCAGCTACACAGGTAACATGGATCTGTGCATTACCATAAGAACCATGGTGGTCAAGGATGGGGAAATTTCCATTCAGGTGGGTGCGGGAATTGTCGCAGACTCCGATCCCGATGCGGAATATGAGGAGACCGTCAATAAGGCCGAGGGAATGATGCAGGCCATTCGACTGGCAGCATCAGAGTTCGAAATAACCAAAAATTGATGCATTCGTAAAAAGTCTGTCATTCCCGCGTAGGCGGGAATCCATAGAGAGCTAAACACTTGAAAAGACTGGATTCCCGTTTTCACGGGAATGGCAAAATTGTGCATATTTCGACTTTTTGCGAGTCCTTCAAAATTGATAATGGAGAAAAAGATATGATTTTGATGATCGATAATTATGATTCCTTTACGTACAACCTTGTTCAGTATCTTGGACAGCTTGGTGAGGAAGTTGTGGTCCACCGCAATGACAGGATCACCATTGAAGAAATTGAGGAACTGCAGCCGCAGGCAATTTTTCTGTCTCCCGGTCCCGGCTCACCGAAAGAAGCAGGGCTCACGGTGGATATAATCAAACATTTCCATAAAACAATTTCCATCATGGGAATCTGCCTGGGTCACCAGGCCATCGGCTATGCCTTTGGCGCCGATGTCGTCAGGGCTGACAGGCTCATGCACGGAAAGACCTCCGGAATCATCAACGATGGACAGACAATTTTCAAGGGACTTCCCAGCCCTTTCATAGCGGGTCGTTATCATTCCCTGATCCTGAATCGAGATTCCATTCCGCCGTGCCTTGAAATCAGCGCTGAAACGGAGGAGGGAGAAATCATGGGTGTCCGGCACCAGGAATATCCGGTGGAAGGAATACAGTTCCATCCCGAATCAATCCTCACACCGAATGGGAAACGGATTATAAAGAATTTTCTGGAAATTAGTAAAAATTAAAGGAAGGAGTTTTTATAATGATAAAAGAAGCAATAGGAAAAGTAGTTAACAAAGAGGATCTTAAAGAACACGAGATGATGGAAGTTATGGATGAAGTGATGGAGGGTGCGGCAACGCCGGCCCAGATCGCGGCCTTCATCACCGCCCTGAGGATCAAGGGTGAAACAGTCCTGGAGGTCACCGGGGCGGCACGAATCATGAGACAGAAGGCTACGAGGATCGATGCCCGTTCATCCATTATCGTGGATACCTGCGGAACCGGAGGAGATGGAATGAATACATTCAACATCTCTACGACAGCGGCCTTCGTAGTAGCAGCGGCAGGCATCACCGTGGCAAAGCATGGAAACCGGGCTGTTTCCAGCAGCTGTGGAAGCGCCGATGTCCTCGAGGCCCTGGGAGTGAATATCAGTGTAGGACCGGAAACTGTGGAAGAATGTATCCACGAAATCGGTATCGGCTTTCTTTTCGCCCCCAGACTCCACGGCGCCATGAAATATGCCATCGGCCCGCGCAGGGAAATAGGAATCAGAACCATATTTAACATGCTGGGGCCTTTGACAAACCCCGCAGGGGCAACATCACAGCTCATCGGAGTCTATGATCCCAGCCTGACGGAGATGTTTGCCGGTGTACTGAAAAATCTGGGGACAAAAAGGGCCTTTGTGGTTCACGGCTCCGACGGTCTCGATGAAGCCACAGTGACGGGTGAGACGCGGGTCTCCGAATTGAAGGATGGATTGATCACAACATATAACATCAACCCAATCGACATATTTGGTGAAGCATACCATGGCGAGGAACTTCTTGGACTGGATGCCTCATTTAACGCACAAATCACAAAGGATGCACTGTCAGGTAAAAATGGGGCATGTCGAAAGATTGTTCTTCTTAATGCCGCTCTGGCCATCGTGGCTGGAGAAAAGGCCAAAACCATTCAGGAAGGTATTGTCATAGCCGAAGATTGTATCGACAGCGGAGCAGCTATCAAAAAGCTTCAGGCACTGATTGAACTTTCCAACAGCTGAGAGGAAAAGATGATCTTAGACAGGATCGTAGAAGCAAAAAGAAGAGAAGTTGATTACCTGAAGGAGTCAACGTCCCTTGAGGCACTTAAAAAAGCCGTTAGATATCTGCCCTCTCCCCGTAATTTCAGAAAGGCAATCAGCGGTCGAGCCTGCTCCATCATTGCCGAGGTAAAGAGGAGTTCCCCTTCTAAAGGAAGGATCAGAGAAGATTTCGATCACATCGAAATCGCCTCCCTTTATGAAGAAAATGGAGCAGCAGCTATTTCCGTACTTACAGACGAAGAATTTTTCGAGGGGAAAAACTCATACCTTTCGGAAATAAAAGAAACGGTTTTTCTCCCCCTTCTCAGGAAGGATTTCATCATTGATCCTTACCAGATTTACGAGACAAGGATCATCGGGGGAGATGCCGTTCTTCTTATTGCGGGTCTATTGGAAGAGAAAACGCTCAGGCAATTTATAGATCTGGCAGAATCGCTGGGTCTTTCACCCCTGGTCGAGGTCCACTCTCGGGAAGAACTGGATAAGGCCCTTGCCGCAGGCGCAGGAATCATAGGAATCAACAACAGAAACCTGAAGACCTTTTCCACCGATCTGAGGACCAGCTTGGAACTGGCACCTTCTATTCCCGAAGACAGGATCGTGATCAGCGAAAGCGGCATACATTCGAGAGAAGATATCGAAACTTTAATGAAACAAGGTATCCATTCTTTCCTTGTCGGCGAGGCATTGATGAAGGCTCCCAATATGGGTGGAAAGTTAAAGGAGCTACTTGGAAAGTGAGGGGTGGAACAATGACGGAGATAAAGATCTGCGGAATTACCAATCTTGATGATGCCCTTGCCGTTGCCGAAAGCGGAGCCGACGCACTGGGGTTCATCTTTTATTCCAAAAGTCCCCGGTACGTATCACCGGAAAAGACAAAAGAGATCATTGAAAACCTCCCCCGTGAGATAACGAGGGTTGGAGTCTTTGTCAATCATCGTGCCGAGGAAGTTAAGGAAATTATTGAATTTTGCGGCCTTAACCTTGTTCAGCTCCACGGGAATGAAACACCTGTGTACTGCCGTCAATTTCCTGTATCCATACTGATCAGGGCCTTTTCGCCCAGGACCGAAAATGATCTTCAAATACTGAAAGATTACCCGGTAAGGGCCGTACTTGTGGATGCCTTTGATCCCAGACTCTACGGCGGAACAGGAAAAACATCAAACTGGGAACTGGCCTCAAAGATCAAGGAATCGCATCCACTTATCCTCTCCGGCGGCTTAAATATTGACAATATAAGGGCTGCAATTGAAATTGTCTCCCCCCATGCCGTGGATATCAACAGCGGTGTCGAGTCATCACCGGGGAAAAAGGACCACGATAAGGTCAGAGAGATTATTAAGATTGTGCGTAAGAATGACCGATACACTGATAGAGAAGAGGCAACGATCTTTAGATCTCATAAAAAGGTAACCTTGGTTACGCAAGGCTAAAGCCTTGCCCTACGAAGGTTTTTCACAGAACCATCAAACTTTAAACCTGAAACTTGATACATGAAACTCAAATAAGAAAAGGTGATAACATGAAAAAAACATTGCCCGACAAAAAGGGTCATTTCGGAGTCTTCGGAGGCCGCTATGCTGCCGAGACGCTGATGCCGGCTCTTCTTGAACTGGAAAAAGCCTATATCGAAGCAAAAAAAGATAAAACATTCAGAAAAGAACTCGCATCCTATCTTTATGAATATTCGGGAAGAGAAACTCCCCTTTATTTCGCGAAGGGACTCACGGAAAAACTGGGAGGCGCACGGATATATCTGAAACGGGAGGACCTTAATCATACGGGCGCTCACAAGATCAACAACACCCTGGGGCAGGCTCTTCTCGCGAGGAGGATGGGGAAAAACAGGGTAATAGCGGAAACGGGGGCCGGTCAGCATGGTGTGGCAACTGCCACGGCCGCGGCCCTCTTTGGAATGGAATGCCAGGTCTTCATGGGTGATGAAGACATAAGAAGGCAGGCGCCTAATGTCCTCCGCATGAAGATCCTGGGCGCGGAGGTTGTGCCGGTTTCATCCGGAACGGGAACGCTTAAAGATGCCATGAATGAAGCCATGCGCCAGTGGGTATCGCGTGTTAAAGACACATTCTACATAATCGGCAGCACGGCAGGCCCACATCCCTACCCTATGATGGTACGGGATTTCCAGACCGTGATAGGCAAGGAAACAAAGAGGCAGATCCTGAAAAAAGAAGGAAGGTTCCCCGATGTACTCATCGCCTGCGTGGGCGGAGGCAGCAATGCCATGGGACTTTTTCACCCCTTCAAAGATAATCTTGAAGTTGCGTTTATCGGCGTGGAAGCCGCGGGAAGCGGGATCGCCACGGGAAAACACGCTGCAAGCATATCGGCCGGAAAGCTCGGAGTGCTTCACGGAAATAAAACATATCTTCTTCAGAACGGAAACGGTCAGGTGTATGATGCACATTCTATCGCTCCGGGACTCGATTATCCCGGTGTCGGACCGGAACACAGCTACTTTTACGAAACGGGCAGGGCCGGATACGTGACGATAGACGATGATGAAGCCATTAATGCCTTTATGTTACTATCAAAATGTGAAGGGATAATTCCCGCATTGGAAAGTGCCCACGCCGTCGCCTATGCCATGAAACTGGCTCCTACTCTGGACATAGAAAAGATAATAGTTGTCAACCTGTCGGGCAGAGGAGACAAAGATCTGGGAATCATTGACGAAATAATGGAGGTTCATTAATCATGGGACGGATTGAAAGAAAATTCAGAGATTTAAAGAAAAGTGACGAGAAGGCACTCGTTGCTTATCTGACGGCGGGAGACCCTGACCTGGAAAAAACGAAGGAGATAATATTGGGACTGGATGATGCGGGTGTAGATATCCTCGAAATCGGGGTTCCTTTTTCCGATCCAACAGCCGACGGGCCCATCATTCAGGCTGCCTCCCGGAGGGCCCTGGAAAACGGGGCAACACTTTCCAACATCCTTGATATGATAGAATCTGTAAGAAAGTTCAGTGATATCCCAATCGTCCTCTTTGGTTACTACAATCCCATCCTTATTTACGGAAATGAAGGATTCGCAAAAAGGGCAAAGGCATCCGGCGTCGATGGAATACTGGTTGTGGATCTTCCGCCGGAAGAATCTGCCGAACTGAGAAAATATACGGACAGATCAGGAATCGACTTTATTTCGCTCATCGCGCCGACGACCCCTTCCGAACGAATCAGAAAGATATCCAGAAAGGCCTCGGGTTTTCTCTATTATGTTTCAATCACCGGAGTAACGGGAACCGCAAAACCACAGGTTTCCGACATAAAAAGAGAGATGAAAAGGATAAGAAGCATTACAACATTGCCTGTCGCCGTCGGTTTCGGCATATCCACACAGGAACAGGCCGGGGAGATCGCACCCTATGCCGACGGAATCGTCATTGGAAGCGCCTTTGTCCGGTTGATCGAGGAAAACAGCGGCAAAAATAACTTGGTGAATATCGTTTCCAGTTATGCTAAAGATATCAAGGCAGTTATCCGGACAACCCGGGATTAAACCCTGCAGATTTCGCATCGCTCTTCAAGTAATCAGAGTAATATGCGAAATCTGTGGATTAAAAACGAAATTCGGAATTCGAATAACGTCTTGCGATTAGAGGAATTACAATACTATGAACGAAGTTGAAATAGGCATTATAGGCGGCACCGGGGGAATCGGAAGATGGTTTGCCGATTTCTTCGAAAAGGAAGGGTATATCGTTCATGTGTCGGGAAGAAGAACAGGCATGGATATGGATGAGATGACCCAAAAATGTCAGGTTGTCATCGTCAGCGTACCGATTGGTGTTACCACTCAAGTCATTGAACAAGTGGGACCCAAAATGAAAAAGGAATCCCTCCTGATGGATTTCACTTCCCTGAAAGAAAAACCTGTCAAGGCCATGCTCAAATACTCCAGTTCAGAAGTTATGGGATGTCATCCCCTTTTCGGCCCCGATGTCAACTCAATTGAAGGGCAAAATATAGTTTTCTGCCCCGCCAGGATAAAAAAATGGTCAAACTGGCCAAAGGACATCTTCCAGAAAAGGGGCGCCCATGTTTTCGAAGCAACACCGGAAGGTCACGATGAGATGATGGCCATTATTCAGGGATTAACTCACATGAACACGATCACAATGGGACTGGTTCTAAGAGAAACAGATGTTGATCTTACTGAACTGAAGAAATTTTCCACTCCCATTTTCGACACGAAACTCGCCATTATCGAAAAAATATTTACCAACAATCCCCAACTCTATGCAGAAATCATTACACTGAATCCACACATAAATAAAATACTCGACATTTATGAGAAAAACCTTGCCCAATTGAAAAACCTGATCGACAGGGAAGATACAGAAGGTCTCACAAAGCTGCTTAAAGAGCGATGAGTTTGAGCTATAGGTTTCAATTACGGGACTTTTGATCCGTCGTAAATCTTCGAAATACATTAATATCGAGTAACAGGTGTTTTTATGCCTTACAAACCATACATTGATGCAGATGTCACAGTAAATGAAGACTATATCGTCGTTTCTGATGGTACCGCTCTTAAGACAATCGAATTCGTACCGGCAGGCGATACGCCTGAGAAACCGGTTGTTATCTTCGTAGCCGGATGGATCTCATCAATCAGCGGATGGAAAGATGTACTAAAACAACTGACTCACCGTTACCGAACCCTGTACATAGAAACAAGAGAAAAAAAGAGTGCCGGATTGCCTGTGGGTACGTCTGTGGACTTTTCTGTCGGACGCATGAGCAAGGATATCGAAGAGTTGCTACAGCAAAGAGTTCCCCCGGAGCGACCCTTTTGTTTTGTAGGCAGTTCTCTGGGCTCCACTATTATTCTTGATTATTTGAGTCAGGACTTGAGACAGTCATTTGATGCATTTCTGATAGCGCCAAATTGCGAATTCAGTTTTCCTCTCTGGTTTCTGCTGGCCCTGCGATTCTTGCCGCCCGCTTTCTATACGGCAATTAAACCAGTTGTGAAATGGTACTTGCGAGAAATTCGTTTGGATAAAAACAAAGAGCCGGAACAGGTGAAAAAATACGAGGGGACTCTCGATGTGGCAGAGCCAAGGAGACTGAAAGCCAGCGCATGGGCCTTAAAGGATTATAGTTTGTGGCATAAGTTGCCTGAGATTAAAGCCCCGGTGCTAATCATAGGTGCCGAGAGTGACCTTTTGCATGGAGTTAAGGAAATGGAGAGAATGGTCTCCCTGATGCCGTCCGCGCGGCTCGAGATAATGGCCAGCAATAAGGAAACTCACAGTGAAAAAGCCGGGGAGTTCATTGTCAAGCAAATCGCTATAAAAAGATTATAATATTCGTAATTCGGAAAACGTTATCCGAAATCCGAATTTGTTAAACTGAAGGCAAGGGTTTCTCTCACAATACCCGAGTGGAACAAAAAAAGAGGCACCCCATGTATATATTATCCGGGAGTGCCTCTTTTTTTCAGAAATAGTTCTATACGGGTTTCACATTCACCGCTGACGGGCCTTTATCACCTTGCTCTATCTCGAAGCTCACGCGCTGTCCCTCATACAAGGTCTTGAAGCCTTCAGCAGTAATAGCACTGTAATGAACAAACACATCACCACCTTCATCGTCTTCGATGAATCCAAAGCCCTTCCTCTCATTAAACCATTTTACTTTACCTTCTGCCATCACCTGTACCCTCCTTTTCTAATCTTTTTCAAAGTCGGATTGCAACCTTATGACAGAAAGATAAAGCCAGCAAAACCCTGGAGAGTATGACGGCCACCTTTTACACTTCAAATGTCTCTATCCAACTTCTACTTCTTCCCGCTGATCTGCAGAGTGTCACAACGGGTTATATCTACAAAACTAATTCGCACATATTATATAGATTACTTGAAGTCAAGGCTTTTTTGAAATGTTCCACTAAAGATAATTGATCTTTATTCTTGACATCAATGAAAAAACTTTATTTAACCCGAGAAGGTTGATGAACTCGTAAAAAGCCAAAAGTCGAGTCACTCCCGCGAAGCTTGTCCTCGACCCCGATCGGGCAGCGGGAGTCCATAAGTACTTGAAAGAACCGGATTCCCGATTCCGCGGGAATGACAAAGCTTGTCCTCGACCTGATCGGGGAAGGGTAGAAATTCGATTTTTTACGAAACCGTCAAGGTTGAACGGAAAAGGAAACATAAAATCTTTAAAAAATATGGAGGACAAGATGGGATTAGAGTTTGAAAAAGACGGACACATCGCGAAGGTGGGTTTGAACATACCCGAAACGTTAAACGCCCTGGGACCTGACATTCTCTTTGAATTATACAAAACCTGGGAAGAGTGCCAGGAAGACGACAATGTCAGGGTCGTCATACTTTATTCGGCATTACCTAATATATTCTGTTCCGGTATGGATCTCAATACGGCAATACCGGTTCTGACAGCTGCCCGGAAGCCGGAAACGGAAGGTGAAAAATGGCTGATTTCCGATGACAACGCAGTTGGAAAGGCCATGCTCAAATACAAGGAACTGGACAGACCTGTTATAGCTGCCATAAACGGTTATTGTCTCACCGGTGGATTTGAAATGTCCATGGGTTGTGAACTCAGAGTCGCAGCCGAAGATGCCGTCTTTCAGATGCGCGAAACTACTCTCGGTATAATGCCTATAGGCGGTTCCAATGTCTTCCTTCCCATGCAGATTGGCAGTACGCGGGCACTGGAAATACTCCTTACGGGCAACAATTTTCCCGCTTCCACACTTTACGAATGGGGATTCTTAAACCGGGTCGTGCCAAAGGAGAATCTGATGGATGAAGCGATGGCGCTGGCGGAAAGAATTGCGAGCAACGGGCCCTTATCCGTCAGGAGTATGGTAAAACTCTCCCGACAGATAAAGGAATTGTCCATTGAAGAGGCAATGAAAAAGGAAATAGAAATCGGTTTTCCCGTTTTCATGAGTGAACAGGCCCGGGAAGGTGTACGAGCCCAGAAAGAAAAGAGAAAACCTGTTTTCAAGTGAATTACCCCGCCTACAAGGCGGGGCATCTTAAATCAAAACAATCTTAACTGCGTGGGAGTCGTTTCTTCCTCATGATGATATTGAATGTATTTCCTAATTACTTCAGACGTTACCTTGTCAC
>Ga0268277_1000978_pt1 | contig 21219 bp, 14 predicted proteins | sample saktaG_5_FD_190132 | JGI IMG/M metagenome (GOLD analysis project Ga0268277, IMG submission 190132) | Saline water microbial communities from Sakinaw Lake, British Columbia, Canada - sak_2010_1_5_50m | ecosystem: Environmental > Aquatic > Non-marine Saline and Alkaline > Saline ...
TTTTTCGGATAGAGTTAGTCATTTTTGGTATGAAATTCATTGACGGTGGTGTTAGAATTTCCGCAGTTTTTCCTAATGCTTCAAATTGCCTGAATTCCTTTGAGTTTGCATAGGCATAGACAGTATCGCCAATGACATTGTCAATGGAAATGATTCGTGTAATTTCACGGAGTTCCTCTCGGGACTTTATTATGAAGCGAAAATATGTTTCGGGTCGCTCTGATCCACTATCCGGTGATTCAGCGAAAAGAAGCAGGGTCACCAGGAAATAGCTCAAGAGGAATAGTATAGATGATCGATGCATAATAGTAGAAACCAAATAATCTTTATTAAAATAGAGCTGCCGGAGTTCAGTTACAATATGAAAAAGGGGCAGGAAAGTCCCGCCCCTTTTATTCGAATCGGATTTGATTAGCGCATCAGGATCATTTTTCGGGTTTGTGAAAAATTGCCGGCTTTTAATGTGTATATATAGACACCGCTGCCAACCGCATTTCCACGGGAATCCTGCCCGTTCCAAACAACCCTTTGATAACCGGCCGCATATTCATTCTGCACCAGTTCCTGAACCATCTGACCCATCAGATTGTAAATCGTCAGAGTTACTTTACTGGTCTTCGGTAATGCAAACTCAATCGTCGTTTCCGGGTTAAAGGGGTTCGGATAATTTGGTTTCAGTGAAAATTCCGTCGGCAGATCACTCTGTCCGTCAATCGCCAGAGCATCCACAGTAACCGGTTCAGACTTTTCCGATTCATTCAAACCAAAATCCGTCGCGGTGACAGAATAGGAATATGCTTCCGAAGAAGAAATGGACACATCGGCATATTCGTTAATTGCAGAATATCCGATAGCGCCAAAATCTGTGGATGCCGTTTTCCTGTAAATCGTGTAGAATTTCACCTTTTCACTGGTGACCGGTTCCCACTGCAGAGTGATGTTACCGTCACCACCAAGGGCATTGAGACCTCCGGGAATTTCCGGGGGCAGATTGTCAACGGAAAAGCCCGCCAGCATATTGGAATTCCAGTAGGACCAAGTATCCCAGCCGATGGCTGTAACCGCAAAGCCAGTCCAGTAAATATCCTCCCCGATGGCATCATAAAGAGTCGGAACAACAACGTTATAGTGATCCATTTCCGGATGGACCGGAACGGTAGTCACATAATCCCAATCATAAGGCACTTCCGGACTCGGATTCATATCATTAAACGGTTGGATCGCCCGCCATATCTGGTATTCTTTCACGGAACCCTGCAAACCTTCAGCCTGTTTCCAGGTCAGCCGAACCTGTTTTCCATGATCCTCAGGAACATCGATAACATCGATTAACTCCGGCCCGAAAACATGCAATTCCGTCCATAAGATGATCGGATCCTCCGGGCTACTATTCGGCCAGTCGAACATTCGCCATTCCGGATTAAAGCCAGCTTTGGTGTAAGAAATATCGATTTCGCCAGATGGCAAAGCAATCTTATAATGCCCGTTTATATCGGTATATGTAAATCCCATATATTCGACAATTCCATTTTCATAATCATACAACTCTGCGTATATAAACACTTTACGAAGCGGATTGTTATTATCATCAACAACATTTCCTTCAAGCGTATCAGGGATTATAATGCTGTTTAGCATAATCATCATGGATGTATCACTTTGAATATCAAAGCTTTGGCCCATGGCTGCAAATCCATTGGCTCCAACCTGGAAATCATACCAACCCGGCTTCACCATGAATTCAAAATGTCCGGAATCATCGGTAAACAGGGTAAACGGTTCATAGTAATCCCAATTGAACAGCATCATTAACGCGCCCCGGATAGGTGTATTTTGCCCATCAACAACAGACCCATTCACCACAATATCACCAACAATTGAGCCCATCCAGAATTCCAGGTACGCCGGTTGCTGACCAACGCAGATATTATTAATATCATAAGGGTCATACCCTTCTGCATAAGCCGTTGCCTGATACCAGTCAAAAGGAAGGTGTTCCAGTTTAAAATAACCACGACCATCGGTATAGATTTCATAGTAGCTTTCCCAACCGTATATTTCAACGCGGGCATTGGAAATTCCATTACCATCTTCATTGAAAACATACCCTTCAATTAATCCTTCGGTAATCGGCGGTTGAATATAAAAGTCCTTACTGTAATTATTACCGGAAATAACATTCAGAGAATCAATAGCTGATGGCATCCATTCGTAAGGCCAGTATACTTCTATCACCCAGGGTGTACCGGGAACCGGGCCGCCAACCAACGGCAGATTATACTCTCCAGATTCATTCGTATTGGTCCAATAGTCCAATCCTTCGCCCCGCGAACCTTTTGGGTCAGACTGTGGAGAAAAAGCATGGATCTGAGCGTCCCGGAGCGGGTCATTTGTGACGGCGTTATAAACGGTTCCGCTCAAAGAAGCATCGGCGATAATCGCTGTAAAATCAAGTCCGCTTGCCGGTGCATATTGTCTATTATAAGAGTCCGGCATAAACATAGCGTCTTCCATCCAGGGACCAATCCAGTAAGAACTTGTATCGACCCAGCCAGATGAATCCTGCATTGTTATACCCTGCAATGCTGTTGAAACCCTGAGTTCGTAATTACCAAATTCATCAGTACACGTCCGGTTATTATAACCACCCTGCATCCCAAGCCAGATATCGGTATATACTTCCACGTCCATCAACGGTGACCCGACAGATGTACTTACATTTCCAGTAAAACTGGCATCGAGACTGTAAAGCGTAAAATTGACCGGGTGGTTACCATTTTCAAATACTTCCAAACCCTGTGACCATGTCAGCATATACTGTCCCATGATATCATCATCCTCTATGCTAACTTCCCACCAGCCAGGCATGGCCGGAATTGAAAATGATCCGTCGGGCCCTGTCATAACTTCAACATCTCCATAAGGTCCCCATGCCCCAATGTGAATACCGCCAATACCGGTACCGGCTTCATCCTCGACTATACCATAAATGGTTTCTTTGCCCATGATTAACATAAAATCAACCGGTGAAATATCACCACTAATATACATATCAAGCTCTGACGGATCTGAAAAATAACCGGGATATAGTCCCCACACATCGGCAACGCCAACGATATAATCACCTCGCAATATATCGGGGATTTCGATCCGGTAGTGACCAAATTCATCGGTCATGGTCAAAAATGCGACTTCCGGTTCCCAATCATTATACATTGTGTCAGCAGACATCTTAGCCGCCCATACAACCACATTCGCAGCCGGATTGTTAGGCGAAACAGATTTTACCGGTTCGGTCTCAACAAAAACTGTCCCATCAATGCTGGTTTCTTCATCCGGCGCACCAACGAAAGCAACCCCAAGGCCTTCTTCGGTCGGTTCAGATTCCAGATATCCCCACACATACACGATTGTATTCTGCAGGCCAAAAAAGGGTTCAGGCCCCTCACTCATACTGCCGGTATTCAGGGTAACCGCAAAGATACCATCACCGGGAGGAGTTTCATCAACTTCAAAACCATCCCAAACCCGAATGGTATCCATATCATCGCCCACATCAATTTTCAGATCAGCCATAGGATCAAAAACACCATCGCCGTCATCCACAAAAAATTCAAGAATTACAGGGCTGTCTTCCCCAGGACATTCCATCCAAAAAACAAAAGCATCTCCGGCTGTATACCATATTGTATCGGGGTTTTCAAAAGAACCTAAACTTAATGAATCCAGCATTTCCAAAAAATTCGCGGATTTCGGAGAAAACTTATTTAGTGTTTTTTCTTTAATCTGAAATCCTTTGAAGTCTTTGAAAATCTGTGTTTTTTGCTGAATTTTATGAGCGGTTTTATTCCGATGGGTATTACCCATCTGGTTCTGCATCACCGTTTCGCGGTCTGATCTGACCAAAGTTCGGTTTTGAGTTTTGGCTTTTACCTGAACCTGTTCACTTTGGTTCATCTTCGACATTTCACGACCCCACTGCACGCGTTTAATCGCCTGATTGGAATTCTCCGCCCAGACAAACGAAACAAGCAGCATTAACACCAAAAAAATTGTTACACCCTTTTTCATAATTACCTCCTGATTTGATTTAAATTATAACTCAATTTATTCTTGGACATTTTTAAATTAATTCAATTTTAATTTACATGTAAAGGGAAAAATATTCAACGTCCGGAAAACAACTTGATTTAAACCTGCAATAATTATCTGAATTTTTTATAATCATATACGCCCAGAACCTATTTAATCGACAGGAAAATGACTGTGATTTCTAACACAACAGGTCCTCTAAGTATTTTATTTGTGATCTGGATTACGAAAAACCATCATAATAATTTCATTAATGCCACAAACTGATTTAAAATTACCCCAATGCCACATCCAAAAGCATCATCACTGCGAAACCGATCATGGCCCCGGTTGTGGCAACATCGCTGTTAGACTCCAACTGAGATTCCGGTATCAATTCTTCAACAACCACGAATATCATTGCACCGGCGGCAAAGGACAACGCATAGGGTAAAATCGGTTTCATTAATAACACAGCAGCGGCACCAATCACACCGGCTATCGGTTCAACAATCCCGGACAGTTGTCCGTACCAGAAACTCTTGAATCGGGACAGCCCTTCTCTCCGCAATGGTACCGAAACTGCAGTGCCCTCCGGAAAATTTTGAATACCAATACCGATCGCCAACACTACTGCTCCGGCCAGTGTCGCCGAGGGAAGATTCGCGCCCAGCGCACCAAACGCCACTCCTACGGCTAACCCTTCAGGAAAATTATGCAGCGTGATCGCCAGGACCAGTAGTACGCTACGTTGCCACTGGGTTTTGATCCCTTCGACTTCTTCATCAGGAAAACCAATATGTAAATGGGGCAACAGCATGTCCACGATACGCAGAAAAACACCTCCCAATAAAAAACCGACGACTGCCGGAATCCAGGCTATACCACCGGATTGTTCAGTCATTTCTATCGCAGGCGCCAGTAACGACCAGAAACTGGCCGCGATCATAATCCCGGCAGCGAATCCCAACATACCATCAAGTACACGTCGGTTAATTGTTTTGAATACAAAAACAACCGCAGCGCCGGCAGCGGTCACTCCCCAGGTAAAACAGGTCGCTAACAACGCCTGCATAACCGGATGCAATGCCTTAAACCACTCAACCATATTTCACCTTTCGATTATTTTTGCATTTCTTTATATGCATTTATCAATCCATTCGTGGAGGAATCATGAGATTGGATCTGTGTATCATTTCCGAGTTCCGGTAAAATTTTCTTTGCCAACTGCTTCCCCAATTCTACTCCCCATTGATCAAAACTGAAAATATTCCAGACCACTCCCTGAACAAATATTTTATGTTCGTACATGGCAACCAAAGCCCCTAAAACCCGGGGCGTTAATTTTTTATAGAGTATCGAAGTACTTGGCTTGTTACCGGAAAATACTTTAAAATGCAATAGTTTTTCAATTTGTTCCTCAGAAAGTCCTTCGGCTGCCAATTCTTTTCTGACTTCAGATTCATTTTTCCCATTCATCAACGCTTCCGTTTGGGCATAGAAATTCGCCAACAATTTTTGATGATGATCGCCAATGTCATTGTGAGATTGTGCAGCTGCCAGAAAATCACAAGGAACCAGCTGGGTACCTTGATGGATTAATTGATAAAAAGCATGTTGACCATTCGTTCCCGGTTCACCCCAGATAATCGGCCCGGTCTGATAATCCACCGGTTTACCACTTCGGTCAACATATTTGCCATTACTCTCCATATCGGCCTGTTGCAGATAAGCCGGAAAACGATGGAGATACTGATCATAGGGCAGAATTGCCCAGGATGCTGCCTCAAAGAAATTCCGATACCAGATTCCCAGCAACCCGAGAATAACCGGAATATTTTCACTGAAATCCGTCTGTGAAAAATGCCTGTCCATGGCATGTGCACCATCCAGTAACTCGGTGAAACGATCAAATCCGATTGAGCAGGCAATCGATAGTCCGACAGCAGACCAAAGAGAATAACGGCCGCCGACCCAGTCCCAAAATCCAAACATGTTTTCTTCATTAATTCCAAACCGTTTTACAGCAAATGTATTGGTTGAGACAGCCACAAAATGCCGGGCCACTGCTTTATTATCTTTTACCTGACTCAACAACCAGTCTTTAGCGCTTTGAGCATTGGTCATTGTTTCCTGGGTTGTAAATGTTTTAGACACAACAATAAACAGTGTCGTCTCAGGATTTAAGACTTTCAGCGTTTCAGATAAATGTGTTCCGTCCACATTAGATATGAAATGAACAGAAATAGTCTCATTGGCATAGGGTTTCAACGCTTCGGTCACCATCACCGGACCGAGATCTGATCCGCCGATTCCAATATTGACGATATCCGTAATTGGTTTATTTGTATATCCTTTCCAACTGCCGTTTCGAATATTTTCAGAAAAAGATTTCATTTGTTGTAGAACGTTGTTCACTTCCGGCATCACATTTTTGCCTTCAACGTACACCGGATAATCAGACCGATTCCGCAATGCCGTGTGCAGTACCGCTCGATCTTCCGTCTGGTTGATGTGTTCACCGACAATCATTTTACTGATGGCATCTTTTAGCCCTGTTTCTTTGGCCAATTGCATTAACAGACAAAGGGTATCATCGGTAATCAAATGTTTGGAATAATCAATCAGGATATCTTCAAATTGAATGGAATATCGCTGAAATCGTTCAGAATCTTCCACAAACAATTCCCGCATATGTACATTTTGCATCTGCCGATGGTGTCGTTTCAGTTGTTTCCAGGCTTTAGTAGAGGTTGGATTTATTTTATCCAGCATATTCACTTCCTTGTTCTTTACAATTTCAAATCCTTTAAGTGGGTCTTAGGTTCCCGGTATCTTCGATATAAAGCGGTCAACGTTGTATAATGGAACAAACGACTGAATAACGGTATCCTCGTAAGCCAAAATACAAACTCAGAAAATAGAAACCATAGGGCCATGTAGTATCCATAATGACCAATCCTCATCAAAAGCGAATAACTGACAGGAATCCCAGTACCAAATTTTGAATTGATATATTTTATTATAAAGAAAAATGTCCCAAACAATGTCAATCGAAACATAATAAAAGCCAGCGGCTGGTGAACTTCAATCGCTTTCTCCGGACAGAATGCCATGCAACGCATACAACTTTCACAGTGAAATGTCCAAAACGGATATTGGTGCTTTTTTCCCTTCATTTTTATCGCGTCGTTTGGGCAATATTCTGCACATAGTCCACAGCTATTGCACTGGTGATTGACGAAAAACAGCTTCGCCAGGCCCTCCTTACCATAAATTAAATATCCGATACTAATTGGAAAAAGCAACAATCCAAGGACAAATTCTACACTATTTAAAATCGTGAACCAGCTGTGTTTACCGGATAATATTTTTATGATGAATTGTTCACTCGGTATTTGGGCTTTTTCAATAATTCTCTTAACATTCGCCGGTTTCTGGCCAGAATGCAGCGCCATCCAGTTCGAGGGCATATTAATACTCTGCACACCACGAACTTTGTAACCTTTTATCGCCAGAATCAATGCAATTAAAAATGTCGCGGATGCACTCAGACCGGGAATAAAAAACTTTCCGAACTGCAAACGGCCTTGCGTTGCTACGACAATTGCATGGCTTTTTCTGACTCTCGGTAACCGTAAAATAAACTTGATCACACTCCAGGGTGCCGTAAACCCGTGAGTCGGCATGAAAAAGCAAACCATGTTTTCTTCAGAATCTGCAGCCGGTTGTTCCTGAAAATGTTTATCAATAAGTTGGCGCTGGATTTTTATTCTCTGATTCTCGGCAATCTGCTGCATCCAGCCCGCAACTCTCAGAGAATTCCCGGTTCCGCTGGAAATGTAAAATGACGCTGTTTTATAGTGATTATTCATGGTTATAAGTGAAATGAAATTTACATGTTCTTGAGCAAAACATGAAATGAAAGATTTACTTCTTTTTAATTCCAATGGAAAGTAATGTATGTTTTTTACCAATAATTAATCAGGAACAGTTTTGAATACTTGCAACGTTTTTATATATGCATGTACCGATTATAACCCCGACGTAATCAGTGGTTTCGTATTAAAAACAATCAACTCAATCCAACTGACCAAACCGATTCAGGGCAATAATGGTATAAATCTGAAAGTCTTCCGCCACCCTGATCAACAATGTCCACGGTGCGGATATAAAATCAGACGAATCATCATCGGGCAACGAAAGAACACATATTTGTTCAAAATTTCAAGACCTGCACCATTCTTAAATGAACATTTAAATAAATCCCGTGGAAAGTTACTTCAGCCTTTATATATTTTGACTGGTTTCGAGCAGATCATATGACGACTGAAATTTCAATAGAAAACATATTATTTGAAGCGCTTGAATTGCCCGAAAATCCTCCGGAAAATCCCCGAAAAAGTCAGGTAAAAGTTCCCTATGCTGAAAAAGAGGGACGACTGGTCCATGTATCAACTGTTGAGCGAGGATTAAAATGTGATGCTGTTTGTCCGGTCTGTAAAACAGCCGTGCTGGCCCGCAAGGGGGCAAAAACCCGTCATCATTTTGCCCATTACCCCGGTGCAAACTGCAGCCCCGAAACCGTTCTGCACGCTATTGCTAAACAACTGATATACGAAAAATTGCTTTCAGCGATTGCCATGAAACAACTCATGCAAATCAGCTGGAAATGTATTGCTTGCTCCCACTTGCACAGCCTTAATCTGTTAGAAAATGTGAATCAGGTCGCACTTGAAAAAAACCTCGAAGATTGTCGACCCGATATTACTTTATTTGACGCTAACGATCACGCTTGCGCACTCCTTGAGGTTGTGGTAAGCCATCGACCAGATCAGAAAATATTAAACTACTGCAATCAACGGAACATTCCACTCTTGATTTTCCGAATCGATAGTGCGGAATCACTGGAAGAACTGGGTTTATACCGCAACCTGGCCCCTTCAGTAGTGCTTTACTGTCTTAGAGATAGCTGTTCAGATTGTGGGGCGCCTCTATTCGAAAAACGCCTTTTTATTATTGATAATTCCTGCTGGCGGTGCGGTGCCCCCATGAAACTGGCAGTAATGGAAATTAATCATACACTTCACGGGATTACCCATTTCTCAAAAAATGATCAGCAGATTGCTCGTGAAAAAGGGGTCATATTCCGGGAACATTTCAATAAAAAATCCCGACAACATGAGATTGCTGCCGCTTGTCGCAATTGTGGAATCGTTACCGGCAATAAATTTGTCGCTTTTCACAAACGGATGATCCCAAAGTATCCCGGAATCTATCGTGGTAAAATTTGCCTAAACTGTTATAATCATGTTGATGAACCAGTATAAAGCCAATTTATATAAATACAATTCATTATATTTTAAAATAGGTTTTTAAAACATGGAATATCAACTAAAAATTATCGCCTCACTAATTCTGGCCGTTTTTTTCATTTTTTTCTTTGGTCGCAATTTTGTTCTAAAGATACAACTTAAAAAATCCATTATCGGTCATGATCCGTTTATTTTCATCACTATTCTGACGTTTACATTTATTGTTACCGTGTTTTTGCTCAGTATCTGGAATCGGAATTCAGTTTTTATATTCTTCTCAATATCATCATTAAATCACGACACTGTGAAGATTATCGCGATGATATTGATGGTTTTCGCTACAATTATTTGTATCATTTCTTCACTGACACTCCGTAATTCCTGGCGGGTTGGTATTCCCAGTGGTGAAAAGACCAAATTAATTCGTCACGGCATTTATTCAAGATGCCGAAATCCCTACTTCCTGGCATATTATACATTTTTTTTATCCATGTTTCTGTTTTCGGCCAATTCACTAATCGGTTTTATTATGGTTGTTGGAATTATTCCACTTCACAGGCTTGTGAAAAAAGAAGAAAAGTACCTTGAAGAGATACATGGGAATTACTATTTGGGTTACAAAAATAACGTAAAACGCTATTGGTTATTTTGATTAATCTGACTTATTATAATCGAATAAGAAATTAACCGATATTTAATGGCGGAATGACTATAAAAAAATTAATTCTATTCTTGATATTAGGGGTTTTAAGTTCCATAGGTCGGGGCCAGATTCTGTTTTCAGAAAGTTTTAATGTTATTTTGGACAGTACAAAAATTATTAAAGGATCAATCACTCCTGATTTTAAATTTCAGACTCAGCAAGAGAACCTGACAGAATTTGAAAATTTAGCAGATATTACCGTTCGATGGGCACGAAATGCACTAACCCTTGCTAACAAAATCGAATTTTCCAAGTACGGTGATGAGACCTATATGAGTGGGGGCTATTTATATGCTGAGTATCGAAATTTATTAAACAGACGGATTATCCCGGAAACCTTCGCTCAGATTCATTGGTCCGAAGCCCGGGGTTTACAGTGGAAATATGCATTTGGCATATACGGCCGGTTCAGATTAATATATAAAAACGATCTTGGTGTTTTTGCTGGAGTTGGTCCATTTTATGAATTTGAAAGGTGGGGTTACGAAGGAGTAGACGCCGGGTTGCTGCCAGCCAACCAGTCACCAATTGAGAATAAATCTCTGAAAATGGGATCGTATATTAGTTATAAACAGCAAATTACGAATAGAATTGGATTTGATGTCAGTGTTTATCACCAGGCAAAATTCAATCAAATCATTTCAGCCCCACGACTGGCATCAAGCACTGGCATCGGTTTTAATCTGACAGAACATTTGGAACTTAAATCCATCTATCAAAATCTTTACGATTTCAATCCTGTAGTTCCTATAAATAAATGGTTTCACCGGGTAATTATTTCTATTTCATTTTCGTTTTAAATTGTTGTTAAGGGTAATTGATCTGCAATAAATCTTTCTTCTAATATTGCGGGGTCATATATTTGTGTGCAATGTCGCTAATATTCCGGAGAAAATAATACAAACTGAATTACTCATACTGGTTATCGAGGCAATCGCGGTCTATTTCCTGGTTCTCTGGGCCCATTCACTGCGCAGACGGTTCGGACTCGCTCATTTCTATGCTCTCATTGGCGGCATTACTGCGATTATGTCCTGGGTGACCGACGCCGGAATCAAAGTAGAAATTGCCGGAATAACATTCATGGTCGGATCAACCGTATTTTATACATCTTTATTACTGGGAGTTTTTGTCATTTATGTGTTCGATGGCCCACGGGCAACACGTATTGCTATTTCTACTATTGCCGGTGTCTCTATCATGGTCCCTCTCATTGCTGTTGTTCTGCACCTGCAAATGAAAATATCGAGTTACCCGCCTATTGGAAATATACCAATTCCAAGTTTACGAATTAATACAGCATCGGTCATTGCCACGATAACTGATATGATTTTTCTGGCAATTGCCTGGGAGTTTTTTGGGAAAAAGAAGTTGGGGCTGCAACTTTGGTTGAGAGCTTTTCTGACCTTATTGGGAGTTATGTGGCTGGATGTTATTCTTTTTTCCACCGGTGCATTCATAGGGACCCCGGAATATTTAAACATAATGCAGGGAACTCTGATCAGCAGACTGTTTATCTCCATTTTCGCCTGTCCTCTCCTGTTCCTGTATTTGAATTGGCAGAATAAAAATAGAGGCATTACCATCGAAAACCGCCCGGTCCTGTCTATCCTGCGAGAAGTCGCTGAAGTGCGCGCGGAGTTAACTCTCGCTCAGCAGGAAATCGTGTATCGTAAACAAATAGAGCGGGAAAAGGAAATTCTGATCCGAAACCTGGAAAAATCCATTACTGAGGTTAAAACACTACGTGGCCTGCTACCTATCTGTGCCAGCTGTAAAAAAATCCGGGATGACGCTGGATTCTGGCAACAGATTGAAAAATATATTCAGGACAATTCCGAGGCCGTATTTACTCATGGAATCTGCCCGGACTGTGCTGATAAACTGTATCCTGGATTACGACATAAAAAACAACAGAACAGCTAATTTCTGAATCTCTTTACAAGTCCGACAGAAGTTAGAAACAGAATCAAAGCAATACTTAGTCCGATCCCTGAAAATTTCAACAGACACGCCAGGTTCGTCAGTGATGCAATCCAATCAAGGCGTTGCGGGTAAATTCGCAGCATCATAAAAATCCCTAAATTTTCCAGCCAGTCACACAGCCCTGCCAACAGTGGCAAATAAATCATTGAATAAATCTGTGATTTGACTATTTCTACAGCACTGAAAAATCGGAATAGTATTGAGGTCAGTAGCAATGAATATACAATTGGAAAAAAGAGATCAGCCAATTGAATGTAATTATAAAATGCCCGGCCGGCACTCCCGTATTGGTCAATCATTTTATACGCTTGATCCGGTGTATATAACGGGGTCATATCCAGGAGTTCAGTACCATTTGATAATTCCAGAAATCGCGGTCCCAGGATTCCCTGAAAAAGAATTTCAAACATTATCAGCAGTCCTAATAATCCAAAAATAACCGGTTTTCTGGCGATTGCTCGGAGCTTGTTCATATCAAAATTTTATCCATTTTTCCTTTGCAAGGTTTTGTGATAATACAACTATTTCCTCACTGTGTCAATAGAAAGCAATTAATTACACACATGGTACTGACCTGACTAATAACAACCGCTTGATTTTAAATCCGGTCATACGTAAATACAACTACCAATATACCAATAATAAATTTGAGGAAACGATGAAGCGAATAAGCAGAATACAATTCATTTTTCTCATACTCTGTGTGCTCATTTCCTGTTTCGATCAAAATGGAAAATCTGAAAATATCTCAATCACAATTCTCTATACAAATGATGAACACGGTTGGCTGGAAGGCGACGACTATTATGACGGGGCCGCCGGGATGCTTGGGTTATGGAAATCGAAAGAGGGTTATGACGAATCAGAGAATTATCTCATTCTAAGCGGCGGCGACATGTGGACCGGGCCGGAAATCTCAACCTGGTTTAAAGGGAAACCAATGATTGAAGCCATGAACGCCATGGGTTATGATGCCGTAGCCTTTGGAAATCATGAGTTTGACTTTACTGTCGATACACTGATGGAAAATCTTAAAATATTGGACTTTCCTCTACTAGCCGCAAATATCCGGGATAAAAACAGCGGAAAAATACCGGAATTCGCTAAACCATACATCATTAAAAACATTGATGGAGTCAAAGTTGGTATTATCGGGTTGGCATCGCGGTCAACACCAAGTTCTACCTTTCCGGCCCATGTTGTTGATTACGAATTTACATCCTACTCAGAGGCTGTTGAAACCTATGCGGATTCCGCCAGAATCTCCGGTGCTGATCTATTGACCATCATCGGTCATATCACTTCCGGCAATATGGAAAATCTAGCCCCGGTCACCCGGGCCAATGATATACTGCTGATCGGCGGCGGACACAGCCACGAACTGCTGGCTTATGAATCCGAGGGTGTTCTCCTGATTGAGTCCGGAGCCTATTTTCACAACTATATCCGGGTCGATATTGAAGTTGATAAAAAAACATCAGCGGCCTCGATTAAATTCTATTCCATTGAGCCAAATCAAAACAGCAGTCCTGATCAGAGTATTCTGACAATCGTCGATAACTGGAAAACGCAGATCCAGAACGCCCTTTCTGAAGTTATCGGCTACTGCTCTTCGGAAATTCCAAAGTCATCAGTCGAAATGGGGAATTTAGTCACTGACTCCTGGTTTTATTCATTTCCTGATGCGGATGTAAGCATTACCAACTCCGGCGGTATCCGGCAGGATATTCCTTCCGGCGATATTACTCTTGAAACAATTGTCGGTTTGCTTCCTTTTGAGAATTCAATCGTCGAGTTAGAATTAATGGGAAACGAATTAATTGATTGCATCGATTACTACCTTATGGGCGGAATGACCTGTGTCGGCGGTTATTTTTTATCAGACGGCACACCAATCCACAATGACAGTTTATATGTTGTCCTGACAACGGATTACCTGTATTCAGTGCCAGAAAACGCTTTCAATCAATATGACATCAATCCTTACGAGACGTCGGTACATTACAGGCAGCCATTAATCGACTGGTTAATTTCAATCAATACCAGCGTATCGGACCCGTTGAATAACTACCTGGATTATATGCCCCGGAAAAACTGAATTTATATTGATACAAACTGTTTATTTAAGTTAAAAAGACCGGATTCTAAGGACCGGCGTTTATCCAAATCTTCTCAATCCATACTTTCAGATTTCCGGTATAATCCCGCCTGCAAGCCGGTTTTTATCCGGTAAACAGACACAGTCACCCACATAATCTTTTACCCTTCTGTTGTCACTTTCCAGTAACTGGCATAACCGTACATATAGACATACGCCCCGGATCCGATACAAATCTGCTCACCGTTGGGACTAATATCTAAAAGTGAAATTGAAGAAACAGTCGAACTCAAATCATTTGAATCGATAAAATCTCCGGTCTCAGCATCCCGGAATACTAGTTCGGCTTCGGCGCGAACTGTGACAATCCGTTCACAGTCACCAATCCATTGTGGATTGGATTCATTGGATACCGACCAGATTTCTGTGCCGGTTGTCGCATAGTAAATACCAGCAGCCTCTCCGGCATTGATACTCCAATGACTTGCCCCGCTTGAAGCATCGGCTACATCAATATTCCCGGTTCCAAGTATAAATTCATCGTCAATGCTGAAATATCCGCTGGTGGAAATCATTGTTCCGTTACTGTTAAAATACTGGTATGCAGTCATTGAATTCCACAGAACATTTCCGTTCAAATCAAGCATACCGTTCGAAGAGCCATTAAATAAAATGACATCTCCTACAGGACTGAATTTTACATAGTGGACTGAACTGCCCATATCTTTATCCCAGATTGCGGTACCATCTGATAAATCATACAGCTGGATATGATTGTTTCCGTCGGCTGCCACCAATTTGTCTGCATCAGGATTGATGCTGACGGATTTATATTCCTTATTGGTTACTTCCCACTGCTTGGCAGCAGAAATAATATTCCAGACTTGCAGGAAGTAGTCATCAGCAATAGCCACATAGGACTGGTCATCAGCGACAGAAATCCCGTTTGGTAATTTCGCATAGCCGGTCATGAGCTGGCTGCCCGTCGCCGAGTCCCAGAGTTTAATAGCGCCGGCAGTTGACATTCCGGAGGAAGAACCCGATCGAAATGCCGCAGCGACAAAGGAATTATCCGACGCTATTTCCATCGCCCGGATGCCGCCGTTCCCCGTATTCACCTGGGACCAGAGCTGCTCAACGGGACCGACCCAGCTGGCGGTTTTGACCACGCTCTGATCCGATGTATTTGAGCCAGCAACAGATTCAATCCTGTACCGGTATTCTGTTGTTTTCACAATGCTGCTGTCAATAAAATAACAGGTGTCGGCCGATGCAATTTCTGTGTAATCTCCCCCGTTCTCACTGCGCAATACGCGATACTGAGATACATCAAAATAGGAATGCGCAGACCAGGTTAGCATCAAAGAGGAATCCGAAATCGATCCGGCAGAAAAATTCTGCACAGCCGGAAATTCCGTTTCGATCGTTGTCTCCGCCGGCTCCCCGGTAAAGTCACCCAGATAGGGCTGAATCCGATACTGAACATCTGTGTTCAATGTTACACTACTGTCAACCCAGTGAGTTGTATTGGCTGCCAATATTTTATAGGCACCAGTCCAGTCAGCTGCACCAACTTTGCGCGATATGGAAAATCCTTCCTCTCCATCGCTCATATCCCGCCACTGAAGCTGGACGGCAAAAACACCGACCTGTCGCGCAGAAAAATTTTTCGGTTCGGCGATCGTCGGTACAATGGTTGCCTTGGTAAAATCCGAATAACTGTCCCCCGCCAGCGCAGTAACCCGGTAACTCTGTTCACTCCCCAGTGTATAAATCGTATCCTGGCAGTCCTTTTGGTCACGATCTTCGATAATCGCAAAATTGATCTCCCAGTTTCCATCAGAAATTTTTCGGTCGATCACATAGCCCTGAACCAGCGGATTCGGGTGTTCCCAGGTGATCAGCAATCGTTCGACTGATAGTTGCTGGATCACTACATTTTCAGGTTTCCAGTCCGCCGGGTTGGCATTGTCCGGATCGAATATATTTTTAAACTCGCGCTCACTTTCACATCGAAAGAGACCGGCAATTAAATAAATTAGGAAGCAAATACGACAATATTTTTTCATCATAATCTCTTAATCGGTTATAATCCATTTTGCTTTGGTTGAGTAAACGGCAAGGGTGTTCCCTGTCACCGCTGCGACAACTTCATCATTGCTGCATAGATCAATATCATTGGCTGTTCCACCGGTCCACATTTCTGATCCATCCGATAAGGCATATACTGAAAAATAACCATCCTCGACATCGGACCATGATGTTAATTTCTTATCCTGTTGTAAGGCCACAATGAACTCAGCATCGGAGCTGATAAAAAATTTCCGTACCGGTTTGCTGGTATTGATCGTCCAGTTCAGCGCTCCGGTTGCTGTGTTCCAGGCTCTGAGCGTATAATCCTCACTGCCGGAAATAATCAGATTGCCGTCCGGCGAATAGACCAGATGATTGACTGAGCCGGTATGCCGCATCGTTAGCAGAATTTCTCCGATGCTGCTGCCCGGGCTGGCATTCCAAACATGGATCGTGCCGTCTTCGCTGCCAGCGGCAATTTTACTTCCGTCCGGTGAATAGGCAACAGTTGTGACTGCATCCGGATGTGTTCCTGTCCAGATCAGGTCGCCATACCAGTTCTCACCCCGGATTTTATAGACGCGGACCAGTTTACTGGTACTACCGTTAACCAGGCGATTTTCCGTCGGATGAAAATCAACTGACGTGAAGTGATAATAGTACGGCTCTTCAAATTTTCCCCATTCCGCAGAACCGTCAAAAAATTTCATATAGAAATATTTTGAGGCTGCATAAGCATAGCCGGAATTATCCGATAAATATTTAAAACAGTAAGCACCGGCTTCCACATCACTTGCCGTACTACTTAGATTCTGAACGTCTATGGTTGCATTTCCGGCCTGCAACATCGCGTCATCGGGCCGGAACCGGATAAAGTAGCCCGGACTGCTGTTCCGTCCTGACCAGATCAGTTCGCCGGCTTCCACATTCCACAGACGGGTCTGCATTTCCTCACCGGTAGCTATCAGCGATCCGTCATGGCTGATGCCTACCGACAACATTTCTGACAAAGTATCATGGAAGCTGGTAACCATGCTGTCCAGCGACCAGATCTGATAACCGGGTTCCGCCCACTTCAGCTTTTGGGTATTGCTTGCAATAGAGACATTATTTTCGGCGAGTGCTCTGATACGATACGTGTAAAAATTGTCCCTTTCAATCGTCGGGTCAGTATATTCCGCTGACGTCACCGTGGCAAGTTCAACAAAACTGCCGTAGTTTACCCGCCGCTCAACTTTATATTCCACCGGAAAATTGCAGCCGTTCTGCCATACAAGATTGACAGAGTTCTCACTGGCGATGGTTGCGGATAAATTCCGTGGTAACCACGCATCGGGTGAATCGTTGCCCGGGTCGTAGGGATTGGTAAATTCCCGCGAACATCCGGTAATTAAAATGACGATTATTAATAACGTAGATTTTACTTTCATAATCCCATTCTATTGTTCTTTTATTGATTGACTTCCCATGAGTTAACTGCCCAATTGCACCGGATTTGCTGACCATCGACAAAAACGACAGCTTGGCTGTTCTCAGAGAATCCACCAAAAAATACCCAGTTTTCGCAGGGAATTTCCAGAGTTCTCTGACCGGTGTCAATATCCAAAATATTGACCTCCGCCAGTTGGCCAACCGTCATTGCATGAGAATTATCAGGACTGAGTTCCACATGATGAACAAAACTGCTGAATGGCATTTCCCAGACAAACTGCCCGTTTTCGACCTGCCACATTTTAACATGGTAATTAGCCCCGGACAATAAATTCGTTCCATCATGATCAAATTCAAGGTCAAATGTCATGCCGCCGCTGAACGAAGCGGACCAACTCTCAGACCCATCACCTGCATTTAATAAAAACAGATCACCACTTATCACACCCACCGCAATCTTCAGACCGTTCGGTGATATTTGCAAATCCTTGACACCGTTAGAAACCGATGCCGACCACAGTAAAGCCCCGCTTGACGGTGCGTAAGCCGTAACCCGGCTGGCATAATCACCGGCGATCAGGATAGAATTATCCCGACTGATATCCAATGCTGATATGCTTTGTTCGTGTGTTTTTTCCCACAGTAGTTGGCCGTTTGCTGTGTTCCAGGCCTTCACGGTACTGTCTGCACCACCTGAGAATGTGATCGAGTTATCAGGACTGAACAGGATCTGGCGGCACTGCTTGTCATCAGAATGGACAGACTCCCAGAGCAAAGCCCCGTTTACCAGGTCCCGGACCTTTACCATGCCGCTAAAATGCGCCAGCGCCAGTTTTGTATTATCCGGACTGATATCAATGGCAGCCGAACTGTATCCTTCATCCGTGACCGTCCAGATTATGTCACCGGATTGAGTATCAACCAAATGAATCTTCGTAGAATAATTCCCGGCAGTTATAACAGTGTGTTCTTCAACGATAACCAGATACCGCCTGTCGATACTTAATGCCGCTGCATTCACGCCGGCTGTAAGTTGATTTGTCCATATTTCGGTTCCGGCCGGGATAAAATCTACCGTCACCGTATTGCCGGGACCAGACATTTTATCATCGATATACGCTCTGATCTGATAAGAATAACCCGCTGTGTTAATCGGCGGAATATCGACATAACCGATATTCTCAACCGAATCGATCACACTGAATTCATCAATCCCGTCATTGATCCGGCGCTGGATTTTATAATGTACATCAATGACTGCATTGTTTTTCCACTCCAGAAAAACCGAATTGGCATTGACACTGACAGTCAAATCAGTCGGCGCCCAGTCCGATGAGAGGACATCGGGATCAAAAGGATTCAGCCATTCTCTTTCACTGCAACCGAAAAATTGAATGATCAACATAAGCAGTAATATTCTTTTCAGACAGGACTGCATGCTTTAGTTATCCTCGTACCATCCGAATTTTTCCTTCCAAACCTTCAGGAAATGATCCGCAGTTCCGGCCACCACATACCTTCCATCAGGAGAAAACCTGACCGGATATAATCTTTCCTGAAATGTCTCCGACCAAATCAGCCGTTTTGTCGTTTTATCCCACACCCGGATTTCATTATCAATCGCCGATGATACGATCTTACTGTTATCATAACAGATATCCAGGTCATTAATGGTGTTACCGTGTTCACCAATATAAACAGAGTCATCGGTCTGGATGTTCCAGCAGATGACAGAGGCTCCGATTCCAGTGACTATTTCTGAACTGCTGCCGTTTTCGAATTGAAGAGATTGAACGCCGTTAACATCCTTCGACCAAACTTCACTGCCATTATCAACAGTAAAAACATTCATTGAATTATTGATCCCGGTGATACATTTCGTACCATCAGCACAGATATCTAGATGGTAAATATCCTGTGTCCCCGATAGGTCCTGAAATAACAGTTCACCTTCCGCAACATGTAACACATAAACTGCTGAACCGGCAATACATACAATTTTCTGATTGTCGTTTGAAATTTGAATCATTCTCGGTTGAATATTCAAATCGTATGTCCACAGACTATCACCCGTCGTTAAATCCCAAAAAGTAATCAATTGTGTCCCTGCTCGCGTGTATCCCGCAACTAATTTTTGATCATCGGAACTGATATCCATACAGACAACCTGATAAACATTGTCCAATACCGGATCTAATTCCATTTCTTTGACTCCGGTTATCGAATTCCACAGGGTCACACGGTTTCCCGAACCGGTCAGAACTTTCTGACCATCATGAGAGAATAAACCACAGTTGATCATTTCAGAATAACTCGTTTCCCATCGTAGATTTCCTGTCTCAAAATCCATTACTTTCAGCGTGCTGGCCGCATAATGATCACCGCCCATAATACTGGTATTATCCGCACTGATATCAATGACATCCGGCGTTCCGGTAAACGGCATTTCCCAATATAATTCATATTCCGTAATTCCCCAGCGAACCGGATACTCTTTACTGTAATCCGACGCATAACGGGAACTAAGGGCTTTAACACGATACCGGTAGACATTTTCTGAATCCAAAGTATAATCGATAAAAAACGTGTCCTCTACTGTGGCAATTTCCTGAAATGCCGCACCATTCTCCGAACGTTCCACACAATAGCCGGTTAATCCCGTAAATGGATGCTGAAACCATCTTATCTTCAGGCCATTGTCGTTTGTATTTTCGGAATTCCGGATCGCTACCGCCGGAAAAACCGGTAAGATTGTTTTCTCCAGGTATTCACTGTAATTCTCACCGGCATAGGCATACAGGCGATAATAATAAATGTTCGAATCCAATGACACCGTATCCGTCCAGGCTTTCAATGTTGTATCAAGTTCAGAGTAAGCGGTAACCCATTCCCCGCCACCTCTTTTCCGGTCAATTTGCAGGCCTTCAATCCGGGGATCCCTCTGCTGCCAGGTCAAGCGCACAATCACATCGCTGATCTGTTCAATTTCCAATTCCTGGGGCGCCCATTCGCCTGAGTCAACCGATGTTTCGGGATCGTAAATATTGGTCCACTTGCGCTCTTCACAGGCAAATACCAATAAGATTATTAGTCCGATGGCCAGCAGTCTTGGCATATTATTCCATTAAAATCGGAGATTCAGCGATAATCCATTTCGGACCGGTGCAAGCGACAGTTCCACCGAACTGACCGGTTCGGGAGTCCTGATCACGACCCAGTGATTGAACAGGGTCCAGCCGGCAAAGGCTCCGCAACTGAAAAACGCGATTTTGGTGTACAGGTCAAAATTCTCCACCTGCTTACGTAAATCGGTGGCATCGGCGGTAGAAGTCGCGTTGTTATAATCTTCAAACTTCGAATCGGACAGAAATTTCAGTGCCAGCCCGGCGACTCCAGCAGCGCCGGATCCGTACATTGTATAGCTCCGGTATTTTTTCCAGCGGATCCGTTTTTCCAGGTTCAGCGCGTCCTGTGTTTTTGGCATGATAATATTGTCTGTGGTCGTCTGATCGTCCTCAACTGTATAGGTTTTCACCACATCT
>Ga0268277_1000980_pt1 | contig 21178 bp, 18 predicted proteins | sample saktaG_5_FD_190132 | JGI IMG/M metagenome (GOLD analysis project Ga0268277, IMG submission 190132) | Saline water microbial communities from Sakinaw Lake, British Columbia, Canada - sak_2010_1_5_50m | ecosystem: Environmental > Aquatic > Non-marine Saline and Alkaline > Saline ...
AACAAAGAAATCCTGGTATGTTAGAGGATCTTCTATTGAAACAACTCCGTGTTGTGCGTTTGCTCTTACTAATAACTGTGTTTCTCCTCTGGGCCTGACTGTAACTGTCATTGTAATAATTGCGTATCCAATATATTTAGACCCCGTGACAGAGCCTAACATTATATCTGCATCATCTATGACAAAATCTAAATCCTGCATCGTGCTTATTACAGTTTGTATCATTTTTTTCTTGTCTGTGGTATCAAAAACTCTTGTTTGGATACTTCGTAATTTTACCTGGCTTTCTTTCATTTCGAAAGCTTTGTTTGATGTGGTCGCGCATCCTGACAACATAATCAATAAACACAGAACAGCAAAAACACTAACATAACGTTTTATTGTTTTCATATCTGATGAGCCTCCAGGAATATTGCTTTTGATAACGCCTCAAAGAACTTTTGGTATATTTCAGGTAATTTAATGGATTCTACTCTACTGACTTGATTGTTCATATTCCAAACTATTCTCTGAAATGTAACTCGCACAACTGTTTTATCGCCGCCTTGAGAAGGCATAACAATTACTGAAGCTTTTACTACCTGATTCTTATCGCATTGTGCAGTAGCGTTAGAGTAGGACCCACATAAAGCAGCTAAGACGTCTACCATAACTGCGCCTGTAATCTGTCCCGCATGTTTTGCATCAGCCTGCTTCGAAGAAGCTATAAAACCTAGTTCTGTTTCACTTTCGCTTAATGTAAAGCCTAAGTCTTGTAAAACACCTGCAACAGCCGTTATAATCTCTACCTCGTTTGTTGTGTCGTATTGACGTATTTGCAGTTGCCTATGCTTTAAATAGTCTTCATGCGGCTTTAAGAAACCTTTTGGCGTACTAGCACAACCAGCTAAGCTAATACACAGAAATAATATAAGCACATATTTAAAAGATGTAATCTGCTTTTTCATGCAAGTTTCCTTTAAAAGCTAGATGAGTGATAAGAAAAGTCACGGACTTTATTTTCTTTATCAAACTTAATAACGATAGTAAGGGTTCTTTGAGAAGTTGAGGCTGCTCCTGAAGACCCACCAACTTCGCCTATTAGTAGCCAAACACCGCCGCCGCTGTTAGAATAAGCTACGTCTGTAGCGATTTTATCATAAACCCATACTTCTTGCCTATTCTCATCAGTTGTTACAATATTCGGGGATCCAAGCGCTTCAATGACTTTGGAAGAGGGCATGCCTATACTGATTTCACGCTGGACTTTACCTACAGTTACTTTGTCAGCGGAATCAGATTTAACAGATCTTAAATGAGAATCTGCAGTTGAGCACCCGGCTAAAAACATAACACACAACACTATAGAAAATAATTTATACATATACCCTCCTTTTAATAAAATCTTCTTTATATTTTACTCTTTACATCTACGTATGTAAAGATTTTTTGTCTTTGTCAGAAGATTTTGTATCACGTATTGCAATTTTAACTATATCGTTCACAAGGACTATAGAAAAACTCTCTTGACGTTCTATGTCATATATTATTTGCTCTAACTTAGTATGTTTATTTATATATGTAAATGAAGAGTTCGTTGGCTCACCGTATTTTTCTATTAATTCCTTACGTGTCAAACCAGCTAAATCTATAATTTGTTCTGTGTCTTTTACCAAATGCTGTTTTTCGCCAATATAATCGTTATCTTCCTGCTGTATGCGTGATTTTAAGCACCCAGTCAGCAATAAGGGTATACTCGTTACAAGTATCAAAAATATAAGAGTGGGCAGGTAATCCCTTCTAGAATTGAATAGCAAGTTTAACGCCTACATCTGTAGATGTATTAGCCGGCTCATACCCTACACCAACAGGGAATCCATAATATGTAATATTTGTTGTTTCAGAATTTTTTATGTCCCAATACCTTATAAAAGGTTCAATAACAAAATTTATTTTACCGCTTTCCTTCTTTATTTTAATAGAGCCTCTGGCGCCCCAGCCAGACTTTTGATCATTAGTCAGTGTACTAAGACCAAATCCAACATCTTCCAAGTGGCTTTTTTGCACACCTAACCAAAAAAGGTCGTATTCTGCTACTGCTCCGATTGACCAACCATCTTCTAAGTTTACAACCATGTCTAATCCGATTGGGCTGTAAAAATAGTTTGATTCTCTCAAATAGCCCTTATCGCCTGTGCTAAATGACTCTGTCATATCATCGTTTAAATACCTGTATCCAAAACCAAAATAAGGTGTAATAATAGCTTTTTCTGAAACGGGAAAATCATATCCAAGCGCAAGCCTAGTTTCAATATGATAATCTTTTATGTTATCCGATGTCCCGGAAACCGGTGATGAATAATCTACTTGTCCATAGGCAAATCTACCATCTAGCTTAAACATTAGTTTGTTCGCGTGTGCTTCATACGCAGCTGCTACTCCATACATAATGCCTTTTTCTTTCATAAAATCTGATTCTTTATATTCTATGTGTGATATTTCTAGACCTATTTCCCCCACTGTTTTCCTTACTGGTTCTGCAAAACTGACTGTTGCAGCCATTAAAATAAAACTTGCTAATACAGCTATTACCTTTTTCATACAATCCCTTTCTTTTTGGTCTACCTGTTTTTCCTTACTATATATAAAAAGACAACCCCACAAATAAGGTTGCCTTAGAGTTATTATAGTTATTCTAATTAACCTACTTCATTGTGATTTTTGAATTATAACATTTTTGCAATTGTTATGCAAGGTTTTTCTTCTACAGGAAAATTACCAAACAAGATATTTTAAAAATGACAATCTGTTTGGTAATAGATTGTTGTAGTTTTTCTCCTTCTTTCCCGTCCTTAAGAGCCGTTCATCCCCGCTGTTTTTTTCGAAAATAAATCACTGGGGCAGGTATTTCCGAAAGGAAAGCTACCCCCATAAAAGCCGCTTTTACTTCGAATTTTGGGGTCCGCCGTTCACGGAGCTCACGGCACTTCTCCCCCAGGGGACTTCCTTCGGTCGCTCGGACATTGCGTCCTCGGTCGCTCCCAAAAGTTCGCGCCAGCGATTGACATACCCCTCCGGGGCACTACGCTTCGCTTGTTCCCCTCGCGGGGAAATAGTTAAAAGAATATTTTGACTTATGATTGCTCCCCCCCTATTCTTGCTTTCGCAAGAAAGTATGGGGGGGCAATGACAGGCGCAATGACGATTAAGCAAAAAGATAAGATTTATACCTTACAATCACACCCCTTTGTTTTGATGATCTTGAGCTGGTCTTTGTACGGGTCTACAAAAACAGTTTGCCTGGAAGAACCCTTGGCCAACCTCGCTGATAAGGGGCTTTTATGGCGGTAGCCTCTTCTTCGTAATTCTTTTACTAGTTTGGCATGCCTTAGGTAGAGTGACCTTAATTTGCCTTTCCATCGCAAGGTTTCAGGGTGCTTGGAATAGCCTTTTTTGCCCTTTGTTAGAACAGACCATATGGCATGCAATTCCCGGTGCTCACCAAGCAGGTGATTACGACACAGTTTTTTTGGCGCGATATCCCAGATTCTCATGTTTTTCTTGACTTTATGGGTATCTGTGGTATATTTATAGTGAATCACGATAAGAGGCTAACCAAAGGGCTTGTCCCGCGGCAATGCCTCTCTTTCATTTATACCCCAATTTTACTTTTAAGTCGTTCATATACGCCATATAAGGTGCAAATTTTCTTACAGATGCTTGCAGATGTTACTAGATATACTTTTAGCTTCTTGCTCCAAGGGCGCATTCTCATATTTCAATGTTACAACCTCTGTAATATACTGTTTTAAGAACTGAGGTATTCCCCCCAATGTCTCATATTGTCGTACGTGTACTAGTTCATGAGCATAAAGATTACGATTATTTTCGCAATCAGATCTAATGAAAATGCCATAGCGGAGTGTTAAGCCAGGTGTACCATTTGTTAAAAAATTGACCTGATCACATGCAGCTGCTAATAAGGGATTCAATGGTCGAGGGATTTTTGCAAGTGGTAAAACTCTAATTTTCTCAGGATAACTAACACCAATTTTATTTGCGTCAGACAATTGTTGTGCAGATAGCATAATTCCATTTTTTAATATTAGTGATTCTTGCGACTCAACCCATTTACAAGCTAACGGCAAAATTTCTTCAAGCCTTGATAAGATGTCCATCATCCCCTCCCCATAAAAACCGCTTTTACTTCGAATTCTTAGGTCCGCCGTTCGCGGAGCTCACGGCATTTCTCCCCCAGGGGACTTCCTTTGGTCGCTCGGACATTGCGTCCTCGGTCACTCCCAAAGGTTCTTGCCAGCGGTTCCCATTCCCCTTGCGGTAAAACTATAATTTGGGCTTTGGATTGGCCGTTCGCGGAGCTCACGGCACTTCCTCGGACATTGCGTCCTCGGTCGCTTCGCTGCGCTCGCAATGACGGTCGCTTCGCTCCCTCTTTTATCAAATCTCCAGTACCTCTTTATCATCCAGTATCTTTACATTCTCAAACAGCTCTGGATAGCTTTCTGAAGCAAATGTATGTATTGGTACTAAGGTTTTAGGGTTTAATGCCTTGGCAAAGGCCTTTAGGTCTTCTATGGTGGCATGGCCGCTGGTATGTACTGATTCTATCTCTATCTGCTTATCTTTGCAATAGTCCTTAAACTTCTCTGTCAGATACCCTTCCCACATGGAGTATATCAGCTTTGCCCCAGAGATGCCATCTATGCTCTTTATGAGACTTGGAAAGACAGAATTGTCCCTTGCCAGCATCAGGATCCTTTTCTTCTGGCGGTTTATATCAAACATATCTATCTTCTGCTTATTATATACATAGAGAAGATTCCTATATCCTGCATTTGCAAGAATATCAGCATGATAATTGATAAATTTTACCTTTATGTTCTTCCAATTAAACTGGGGTATATTCTTTGAAACCTTCCTTAGCTTATCAAGCACAAATGCTGTGTAGATATCTATTACAAATATCGAATCTGTCTTAAGGCATGCCTTATATGCTGAGACAAGCCTGTCTATATTCTGGGAAGATGTAAAAAGAAATGTAATGTTCTTATTCTCCTGCAGTATCTTCTCAATTCGAGCTTGTACAGATATCTCATCCCTGTATATCCAGTCTTTCCTGCCTATCATAGAGCCTTCCATAAGAAGGCAATCTAGTGCCTTGGGAGGATCTTTTAACATCCTTTCAAATAATATGCTCTTTCTGCCATGGCCGCGGAAGTCTCCTGAGTAGAATACCTTCTTTCCTTCTGCCTCAACCAGGAATGCCAAGGCATCAAAAGCTGAATGATCAACAAGATAAGGCGTTATCTTAAAGTCCTTGATCTGAAACGGCCTCATATGCTTTATTAGCAAAGGATCTATCAGGCTTGGTCTTTTAGTGACAAAGATATTAGTTATATCTATAAGCTCTTTTGCGCCCCTGCTCATATAGATAGATATATCTTGATTGACATATTCCATGAATCCGTAATGATCAAGGTGGGAGTGTGAGATAAGTATAGCGTCAACCGCTTTTTCCTGGTGCTTGTAGAGGCCTTTTATATCTGGGAGTATATTTAGCTGGATAAGCTCTTCTGCGGTCTTTCCTTCAATGCTCTTAATATCAAACCGCTCTTTATTACCGGTAACAAGTGGTATGCCGAAATCTATGAGAATACGGGAATTTGCTGTTTGAAGCTCAACACAGCTTCCGCCAATTTCGTGAGTGCCACGATAAGTAATTATTTTCATATATTGAATGGGTTTCCGTCAGGATTTTTCCACCAACGATATGGCAATTCAATTATTCTAAGCTTCACTTGACCCCTATGTGGCCATTCGGGTATTTTTCTTGGTTTTGTTACTACCGCGACTGCCTCAATGCTTTTTTGACTAAAATCATAATTGCCCGAGGGCATATAGTGCTCTCTTACCATTTCTTCAGGGTTGCCTAACTCCGGGTCAAACTTACTTTCGCTATGCAAAAACCAGTTTGAATAGTCTTGCAGCTCACCCATAGCTGTGTCTAAATCATTATCTTTTTTCAATTCAACGATTACACTTTTTCCACCCCTATTAAGACTGAACAAATCAATATGAAACGCTCTCCTTCTCGTCTTTGACGGTTTTACGACTACTGGAACTTGCGAAACCACCTTACTCAAATCCTCATTAATACCTATATGTTTTCGAGCACGTTTCCCTCCTTCAGTATCAGATAAAATTAGGCTTTCGAGCCAATGCTCCATTGAAAATCCAGGAATTATTCGCTTATGTCTCGGGTGTTCTACAAAATCGGTTCGCGCTAGAATTGGCTTTACAATTTTTAGGAGTTCTCTTGCATTATCCAAAGTCTGGTCTTCTGATATTTTTATAGCCCTTCTTACTTTGCCATCTCTGACTTCTAAAGTAAGTTTATATTTATTTTTGAAGGTAAGCTGCAATAACTCAAGCCCGCAATACCTGAAACTAATATGTTTACTGACGGATGCTAATCTTGGTGTTACCACAAGATTTTTGACGTCAATAAATGGTTGGAAGAGATCTCCGGCCTCTTTTATTCGTTCTGGCGTTATTTTCTATCCGGCTGCCTGAAGTTCTTCAGTTAGAACTGTCTGTATAGCAAAATAATTAAATAGATTCATATTTTCCCCTACTGAAACAATATCAAATACGGATCGCGTGTGTACCCCGAATTTCGTAATTAACTACTTAGAAGCTATATTATCTAATGCCTCTACTATCTCCACCATACCTTTTGTATCCAGGTCGCAGTATTTTTCGAGAGCGCTGTAAACCCGCTGGCGTTCTTTTTCGGTAATATCTTTCTCAAAGGTTACTCTATAATATTCTATACTAGCTGTATTGCCACCTGCTATTTCCATATCATCATAGCTTGACTTAGTCATACTAGGAAGGACATTCTTAAGCGAAGCGCTTCCTTCCTGACATGGATGATAATAAAGAAATCCACGGAAAGGAGCAAGCAGATCAACAAGACGCTCTTCTATTGCAGCTACCCAGTCCTGGTATTGAGAATATGCCTCGCTTGCATGCCGAAGTGTTGTTTTTTCAAAAGAAGCATTGTAGGCTATAACTGATCCTGAATTACCTAATAATTTTTTTAACTGTTTTAGGATCTCTTCTCGTGGACCTTTATCACCTGGTGCAATGTATGAGTGGCATTCGGGTTTTGAACCTTTATTCTTAACTACATATAAAGAATATTGAAAAGGAATAGCTTCAAATGGCCTTGTATCATCATAGACTGGTATTGCAGGGTTTATTGTTTCAAAGTCGAGGAAATAAAGAGGGTACTTCAATATATCAAGAAAGCCCTTTATCCCCTTTTTATCAATATGTGGTGTCTGGGTTCTATGGCACGTAACCTGGATGCTCTGTTTATAGCTTAAACTAACATTTTTATTTATATCTGTAATACGCAATACACCGCGCTCCATAAGCTCATAGGCTTTTCTTTTCCCAAAATACAGGCTGAAAATATCATCTTTTTGTGGCAAAAAATCCCAACACATATCTTTAAGAAGGCATGAATATGGCTTGTTGCAATGCGGGCTGATCTTTACACGTGGCTCATCGTTTTTCTGTATTGTTTCAAACATATCCGCTATATCTGCTTCGATTTCTGGAATAAGGTCATCGCATTGTCTTGTAACATCCTCTGTTGCAAATAGTTTCTTGGGGTCTATTTTGCCCTTACGCACATATTGATTATTGATATACATGAGATAGCATTTACGTATCTTCAAACCCGAGCCTTCATATACATATTTTTGGAAAGCTATATCTCTATAATACTCTTCCTTTACTCCGCTTGAGCTTTTTACTTCGATAAGGTCCCATGCGTTTTTGGCAACCGGGTTAAGGATATCAGCTAATGCATAAGCCTGTTTATAAACAAAGCCTGCCTCAAATAGAGGCTTACGAAGCTTAGCAGCTTCTAAAGACTTTTCTGCTTGCTTATCCGGCATATAGTCTCTTTGAAGCTTTATACCTCCAAGAAAAAGCGTCTGTGCTAGCTCTCCTACAACTGTACCTTGATCCATGATAGCCTGTACAGAAGCATCAACAGGGGGTAAATCCTCTTTCCGGTTATACTCAAACCACAAAAGCTTAGGGCACTTAAGCCCATCCATGTATTTGGTTTTAGATAGAAACGGGTTAGGTTTTTTATTCATGAGTTACCTTATTTATCCAGATACCATTGATCCTTCACATTTCCGCATACTCCTTCCATATTAAATCCAGTGCTTCAGCAGCACCAAGAGGGATTTTTATGCTTACCCAGTCTGATATCTCAGTCTTGCCAGGGTTGATTTCTATTGTAGGCTTGCCAAGATGTTCTGCCACTGCCATAGGGTGTCTTATGTATGAGAAAATGCTTGTTGTGCCTATTGAAAAATATATATCGAAACCTCTATCTATCTCACGCTGTAAGGTATTTAACTTATCTTCAGGAAGCATCTCACCAAAGAATACTACATCAGGCCTTGCTATTGCATCACACTCTGGACAATGTGGGGGAATATTAATTTCAGTAAAATCTTTAATGGTCTTTCGCCACTTGCAAACAGTACATGCTATCCTATGTAAGTCACCATGGATATCAATAACATTTTTTGACCCTGCCTGATAGTGAAAACCGTCTATATTCTGCGTAAGAACCCATACACGATCAAAGTTGTTATCCATCTCCGCTATAATCTCATGCGCTTTGTTAAAAGTAGCATTTCGACAGTTTTTCTCAATATGAGAAAGGTATTTCCATGTAACTTCAGGTTTTGTAGCAAGCATATCACCTGCTAAAGCCATTTCTACCGGGATACCATCCTCTGTTACTTTGTCATCATATAGGCCGCCTATGCCGCGGTATGTAGGAAGTCCTGAGTCTGCTGATATACCTGAGCCTGTGATAAACAAAATGCTTTTGCTGTGTTTTAGGAGTACAGCAACTTCCTGTATTAGGGATAGGGGTACTTTGGTCTGATTAAATTTTGTTTGCATAGTATTTTTAGTAAACATAGCAACTAAAGCTCTAACGGCTCTCCATCTCCTTTTAATCTATGGGCACAATTTCGCCATCCATGACCATATAGGTGTAATTTATATCATTATCTTCTTTTTTTGATAATTTTTCGCACTCTGTGCATATATAGCCATATCGCGGTGTATTGCCATCCTTATCTTGTGGCATGCAGCAACCGCCATATATTATTTCTTCATGTTTTTCTTCAGGCAATGGTGCCATGATGAAACCCCACGCTATTTTTGCTGAACGCATGGGCACTTTGTGTATCGGGCATAGTACAGTTTTATTTTGTGTCATAGTTAACCTCATGGCGATGCCACAAGGCTTTAAGTTTAGGCCTAACTTCATCTGATCTGGTTTTTTGTTTAGCTCTCATTATCTTATCCTGTGCCGCTTACATGCCATATTGCTTCTTAAGCCATTCGTTTATTTCACTTTCGGTTTTTCTGTCTATAGACTTATCGTCTAAGGCGCCTTCTGGTGCTTTTGACTGTGATAAAAAACCTGCTGATTTTACCTGGGCCCCATGGACTTTGCAGTTATTTGTTACATAGTTATCATCTGATATAACTATGATCTCTTTACTGTGTGGGCTATTTCGCACCATAGATATTATTCAATCATCTGCTTCTTGCTTTGTCTTGGTATAAACACAATTTACACCACAAAGATTATTGCCAGCATTGCTGCAAATACTATCTCTTCCATCAAAAACAATGGTTATTTTACCTTTATGGTTATGGGTTCTGCCCCATGTTAATACAAAGCTGGCTAGTGCTATTCGGGCATTTTCAAGGCTTTTTTCAAGATGTTGTCTTAGCTGAGGGATTTTGTATATTACATTGTAACCATCTAAAATAAGCTGATTCATGGGCAGTGTTTCCTATAAATACTTATCTTACAGTGACTATAACAGATGAGCTGCGGCCAAAAGAATCAGAACATGTAATCCTGTATCTGCCTAATTCCATGTCCCATAATATTTTACCACCAATATTAGAAGAGGTGTAAAATTTTCCGTTTACAAACCAGTAAAGTTTTTCAGCATCAGGGGCACCTGTTGCCTGTAATTTAAGCCTCCGCTCACCATAAATCCCTGAGATAAAGTATTCACATCTATGCGATGGGGATATTATCTTGGGCCTGTCTTTATCAAAATCTATGGCTCCATCTAATGCTATGGCTATCTTTTCATGGGTGGTACATTTCCTGGTAGAGCTGCAGTGTTTAATATATAAGTCTGTCACGCTATTTTCACAGCTTGCGCTTATAGGCTCACCGCTTGTCGCGCAGACTCTACGCTCACCTACTGAATTCGGCATCTGATACCAGGGGGCATTCTTGTTTAAATACAGCCAGTCAAAAATCTTCATTCCAATAGGCGCTGCGGTGTTAACGCCTACAAGCACCTTTGAAGACCTTGCTGAGAAATTACCAAGCCATATACCGATTGTGTATTCCGGGTTATAGCATATAGTCCAGGCATCCTTATTGCCATAGGAGGTTCCTGTCTTCCAGGCAATCTTAGGATGAACCTTATCGTCTCTGTATATTCCTATATCATGCAACCTACTCGTATCAGATATTATATCTGCTACTAAATATGCGGCACCTTCTGAAAGGATACGCCTTGATGGTTTTTCCTCATTCTCAATAAAGCTATAGGGCTTATATTCCCCAAGTCGTGCAAGTGTTGCATAGGCATTGGTAAGCTCAAGCAGATTAACATCGCCTGAGCCAAGTGTAAGGGCAAGGCCGTAGTAATCGGGTAATCTCTTAAGCGTAGTTATGCCTGAGTTTCTTAAAAACCTATAAAGCGTTCTATACCCTATATTATGGGATACCTCTACTGCGGGTACATTTAAAGAATCAACTAAGGCCTCACGGACAGTTACAGGGCCTCTAAATTTTTTATCATAATTAACAGGCGCATAACCACTATATTGTACAGGTACATCGGAAAGTATCATCTTTGGGGTATATATACCCTTATCAAAGCCAAGTGCGTATGTAAATGGCTTTAGTGTTGAGCCAGGGCACCGCTTGCTTAAGGCGCCGTTTATCTGGCCTGAGTTTTCTTTTGAGAAAAAATCCGCAGACCCTACCATTGCCCTTATATTGCCTGTGCTGTTTTCAATAACAACTACTGCGCCATTTGTTACGCCATGCGGCATCAAGGCCTGAACCGTTTCTTTAAGGGCATGTTCCGCAAAAAACTGAATTGCAGGGTCAATGGTTGTCTTTATATCTCCTTTTCTGGGATGGTGACTATTCACAAACTGGGCAAAATGCGGCACATTAAATGGAAAAACATTATTACCAGCTAACACCGGCTCTTTAGAGGCAGCCTCATACTGGGCTAACGTTATATAACTGTTTTTTAGCATGCTTTCTAATACCCTGCCTCTTCGTTTCTGAGCTCTATCAGGATAGCGATTAGGCCTAAGCTTTGTCGGTGACTGCGGTATTCCAGCTAATAAAGCGCATTCTGAAAGCGTAAGGTCTTTAGGGTGTTTTTTAAAATACCTAAGAGATGCCGCCCTTACGCCATGGATATTCCCTCCATACGGAGCCATCTCAAAATATAGCCTCAAAATATCTTTTTTAGAATATAGCCTCTCAAGCTTTATGGCATGGACTGCCTCGATTATTTTATTAGGGAAGGAGCGCTTTCTGTTTTCAAGAATACGCATAACCTGCATGCTAATAGTCGATGCCCCTGAGATAACCCTGCCATTTCTAAGGTTTAGATTAGCAGCCCTTATTATAGCAAGAGGGTCAACTCCAAAATGCCTGTTAAAACGATTGTCCTCAATTGAAAGCGTTGCCTCTATAAGGTGCGGATTTACATCTTGTAATTGAACCGGCATAAGCCAAAGGCCGTCTTCATTGGTAAAGGCTCGTAAGAGATTGCCCTTAGTATCAAACAGGCATTTAGAGTGTTGTATGTCTTTTATCGCATCATAAGGGAAAGGTGCTATGTGAAGTATTGTAAAATACGCGCTAACACAAAGCACACTAAAGACAGCAATACCTATTAAACCCCGCTTAAACCATGCTATAAAGCACTTGTTCATACCTTAATCCTCTACCTCAACATATCCCTGCCCTGAAATGCTTATTATGCTTGGGTCATACATGCAATATGCGTTTATAGCAGGCAAGATAAACTTACCCTTTGTTACAGCCCTTGCTACATAACGATAATGCATAGGGCCTGTAGAGGGTAAATCCGTAAAAAGAAGGAGCCTGTCATCGCGCATATCAATGTGATCTGGTTCTATTGCGTCTTTATTTGTCCATGTTACTGTTTCAGATGTAGCAAGCCGCGGATTCTCAATCTCAAAACAAGCAGGCAGAAGATCCTCAACTACCACGTTCTTATAAGCCGCTAAAGCGTCTATCCTTATATCAACTACTATTACATCGCCATGTTTAAATTTACCTGAAGTTAATGGCTCACCGGCGCGGTTAAAGAAACTCCTCCTTACATCAATGCCTTTGCTCTTTTCCTCTACTCTTTCAGATACAGGCACCCCCTCACTGACCCAGTAATAATAAGCAACCCCTTTACCTTGCAGTGATATCTGGATATCCTCGCCTGCTAAAAGCTTATTCTCTAATGTTATATCCTGCTGGCTGTCAAACTCAGCCATAACCTTGCCCTGGACTAAAACCTTGCCTGAATAATCAATATCCTGGTGTCTCATATAGTTTGCGTATTTACCCAAGGCAAGAAGCGCCATAGCATTATCCTGTGTTGTCTGCCAGTTACCGTTTTCCATAGCACGCTGTAAGCGCTTAACAAGCACAGGCACCATTGGGCTTTCAGGTTCAATATCCATATAGACAGAAAGCGCTATGGCATTAGCCCTTGTATAAGAATTAAGGCTATCGCCTGTTTCTCTTTGTATCTTTACATCAGTTATGCCTTCTCCTAAAATATCCTTAACAGCATTTTTATCGCCTAATGCAAAAAGCGATGCTGCTAAATGAAATCTTGAATATTCAGGTAGCTTATCTTTAACCTCTTGAAGCCTGCGAATCCATGATGGCTTTAAACGGTCTGCTTTTGAAAGCACATAGCAGCTATATGCCTTAAGTTCAAGCGTAGAATCCTCATTTGAGCCTGAGAGTATTTTTTCACAATAATCAAGGGCTGTGTTCCTGGAAAGTGCTGGCACTGAGTATCCAGCGTTTTCCGCCTCGACTAAAAAGTCAGTGGCATACACACTACCCCAATTATAAGTTCTCTGATATCCGGGCCAATATGAAAATCCGCCTGAATATGTCTGCATGGAGAGTATCTTTCTTATGCCATCATTAATATAGATGTCAACCTGCTCAGGGTTAAACTTTTCAGGCTCAATTACTGAGGCTATATCTTTTAAGTACAAAAGCGGAAACACGCATGATGTGGTCTGCTCAATACACCCATAGGGGTATTCCATCAAATACTTTAACCCCCCTGCAAGCTGTAAGCCTGGTAAGGCGGTTATTACCAAACGTATATCCTCTGTGTTTTTGAGCCAATTACCGGGTATATTTATTGCATATGTTCCGGGCGCCTTAACAGACCCTGAGCCTGTAAGCGTTATAAAGGGAACAGGCGGGCGCACTGCAAGCTCTGTTAAAGACTCTGACTCATAGCCTAGCCCTTGCGCCTTAATATCTATAGTAGCTTTCTGCGGCAGGCCAGGGGCCTTAAGCTTAAAGCCAACGAGGCCTTCTTTGTTGTTTTTTATATGAACCTTAAAAGACTTATCTGATTTAAAGGCAAATCCCTCTGATGTACTAAGGCTTATGGTAATATCACCGTCTTTACCTGTTGAGTTAAAAACAGATACAGGTATTGTAAATTCGTCGTTTGTAGACAGGGCCCTTGGAAGAGTCGGCTCTATCATGATAGGCTCAACAACCTTTAGATCTTTTTCAGAATTTCCAAAAGATTTATTGCCTATTGCAACTGCCATAATGCGTAAGTTTCCTGAAAACTGCGGTATAATAAAATCTGCACTTGCCTTCCCGTTTTCATCAGTAATGATACTCCCTTGCCATAGGACTACCGGCTTTACCCTTTTTGCGCTTATTGGATTGAGCCTGCTTTTAGGATCATATGGTGCCCTGTCCCCTGATGGTGTTGAGTCTGCTCCAATTTTTTCTTTACCAAATTCAGGAATAAGCAAAGAATATACATCGCTTGTTGCTATGCTGTTTCCTCTTTTACCATAAAAGAAATCAAAAGGATCCGGTGTCTTAAAATTAGTAAGTTGTAAAACCCCTTCATCTACCAATGCTAAAGATACCTCTGTCTTTTGAGGCTGGCCTTGTGCATCTTTTACCGCTATTTCTACTTGTATCTTATCCTTTGGCATGGTTGATTGAGGGCTTACAAGATTAATATTTAACTTGTTTTCTGCATTATCAACACTAATTGGAATAATCCCATATGCTCTATAGGATACCCAGTCCTCAAGAGGATTTACCGGCCTTATAATAGTTATTGCACAATATACATTAGGACTCCACTCCTCATTAACTATAAGCGAGATTTCCTGCGTTGTATTTTCTAATTCAATGATATTGGTATCAATTACCTTATCCTTTGAAATAGTAATCAATGCCTTTCCCTTAAAGGGTGAGTTTATTACAAGCCTTGCTGTTTCCCCAATAGCATAAGACGGTTTATCCAGTTTAAGCTCAATCCTATCAGGCCTTTCCATTGCCCAGGGCATATAGCCTGAATCTGAGCAGTAAAAATTAAGGCTTGCGCTATGAGATGCCCCTTCCTTTGCCTCTATACGAATTATATAGTTTCCGGAGAAATTAGGGGTAAAACCATAAGCAGAACTTTCTTTATCTAATATATCTGTATGTATCTTTTCTTCCCTGCTTTCAGAGACATACCTGTATTCACCCTGCTCGTCTTTTTTTAAGACTGTATTCCATACAACTTTATATATATTAGCTTTTAGCTCAGGCGTGGCTATTTTTTCACCATCTGGCGAGACTACGACATAGTCAAATTTCATCTCAATCCCCGGCCTTGCGTAACCTGTTGCAGCCTGCCTTATTCCTATATAATAAGGATAGGCATCAAAAGCCCTGCTGTCATATTTTGTAACAGCGCGGCCGCCTATTTCCTTAACAATAGCGCCTATATCACACCTTAAAGCAGATGGAGGGGAAAGCTTGTCAGCTATATTAAGCTCAAAGCTTGCCTTGCCATTGGTATCGGCTATCCTTTCGCCAAGGCTTGTCCTTTTAAATGAAAACTCTTTTGTTGAGTCGACAAAGGAATAATCCTTAAATGCCTCTGGCTTAAGATCCTGCGGCCTTAAGTTATAAACAACCTCTATTCTCCTGCCCTCTGCCGGAGCGCCAAAAAACTGCTCTGCCTTTACATCAATAGAAACCGGCTTATCTGCCTTTAATCTTTCACTAGGCATATCTAATGTCACCTTAAGCCTGTCAGGCATAAACTCTTCGACATTAAACTTAACGCTTCCTATTTCCTTTTTCTGTCCTGGAAGCATAAGGTTAGCTGTATAGCTTCCTGTAAGAGCATAGTCGGGTATCGCTATATCAAGATTAACCGTCCCAAATTCTGAAAGCACGCCATTAAACTTGGCAAACTCTCTTCCATCAGGCCTTATAATCTCAAAAACAACTGGAAACACCTCAGGCGTCTCAAGGCTTGGGTATCTTACGACTGCCTTTAAGCGCGCCTTTTCCCCTGGCCTGTACACACCCCTATCGGTATAAAGAAACCCTTCATAACCAGAGCTTATATAAGGCCTTCCTTCAATATTAAAATCTGTCTCTGCCAAGGTGCATTTTTCAAGCTCAATAAAGGACTGGTCTTTATCTGTTGACGCTGTAACAACAAAAGGCTTTTTATCTCCTGACCAGTCTACATCCTTAAAATGTATAAGCCCGTCAGAATTGCTTTTTCCTTCTAAGATCTGCTGGTTTGTTTTGGTAAATGCCTTTACAGTAGCGCCCTCGATAGCCTTAGTAGATGAAAGTGAATTAAGCCACACAAATAAATCATTCTCTGACTTTTTAACCACAATGCCTATATCAGATGTGAGTATAATCTTTGAATCACCGCTCCAGTAATAGCCATCCTCATCTCCTGTTATACGCATAAAAAATATGCCGCGGGAATCTGACTGTATAAGGTCTTTTAGGCTTAATAGTACCTCTTTAGGCTCATTATGCTGGGCATCTGTTGGTACCACCTTTTCAACAACATCAAGGCCTATATTATCCGGCACGCTGTAATACCTGGAATTATTAAGAAGATATACGATATTATTATCATATACACGATGGATCTTTATCTTTATAGCATCAATGTTTACTGTCTCAACCGGTATATTTTGATTACCTCTTAAAGAAACATACATGCCCTGCGCTTTAAACTCAAGGCTTGGGTCATAATCAGGCATAAAAACTGTCCTTGTAATAGACTCGGAAAGTGCCTTACCCTTTGCATCAGGCAGCCCTTTAAGCACTTCTATCTTATAGGCCTGGCCTATCTTAAAATCACCATAAACAAGTACGCCCTTGGAAACTTTTTCAATGATAAAATCTATTTCAGGGGAGATATCTATAAAACTCTTGATTTCAGCGGGGCTAACTTCTTCATTAAAATCTATTCTAATTCTTGTATCGGTTCCTGAAACACTTGGGTATATATCAATGACTCTAAATTCCTTTCTTATTATATCTTCGATCGCCTTTTTAGCAGGCCAAACAAGCTGTCTTATGTTCCCGGCAACAGATGACACAAGACTGAACTTGGGCTTTCTACCATATACCTTTTTATCTTCTAAAACGGATACAATCTTCACAAGCCCTGCTATGTTAATTATCAGAAATATTGCTGCTACCAGCACCCACCTTTTCTTAAAAAAGCCCGACATATTACACCCTCCCCTTTTTTTATTCCTATAAAATACAAAAACCGGTGTCAGCTTATGCTTCTTGGACCGGGTTATATTGATCTTTCTTCATATGAAATGTCCATGCAATTGCCTCTTTTACAGAGGCTACTGTAGGAGGCACTCTCAATGTGTAATAGGCTCCTGTAGAATGGCATTTTACTTTTACAAGGTATATGGGCTCTTCCCGCTTGATCCAATTTATCTTTACAAGCTCATAATCTCCGTATTTCTCAACAACTTCATGCTCTACCTGACTTAAAAACCTTGCATAGCCAAACTCATCAATGCAAATTCTTCTTACAGCTGAATTTTTAATATCCAATATAACCTTTGCGTTTAATTTATGCGAGACAATAAGCTTGTGGATTTCTGGTGGGATACGTACACCTTTTGTATATACCTCCTCTAAAACCAGCTTGCCACTTGGGTCCCAATACTTTTGATAGCCGTGCTTTAGGCCATTAGAATATTTTTCATGATACTCAAACCTTCCATCAGAATACCAACTCCTGGCATCTCCATCAAGCACGCTGTGGTTATAGAAAGAGTAATGCTTAAAGTTTCCGCTTTCATACCACTCTTTTTGGGGGCCGTGCGGGGTGCCATACTGGTAGTGTTTTTCTGATTTCTTCTTACCGCTATTATACCACTCCCACCTTATGCCGTTAAGCTGTCCATTAATGTACTTTTCTTGGCATTCTAAGGATCCGTCTTCATACCATGTTCTCCCCTCACCATGTAAGCTATCATTCCTGATGGGATATTTAAAGCGCATTGCCCCGCTTTTGTAGTAGCCTTTTACCTCACCCTTTTTGTGCTCAGGGTCCTGGTAAACGCATTCAAGCCGGTTATCAAGCCATTTATGGCTTATGATTTCATTTACATTGCTATTAGTCACTTACACGCCTCCATGGCTTTTTCCAATCAGAGGGCTCGTATTCTCTTTGATGAACAACCCTGTAAGTACCAGGCTCAAATGTTACTGTGTTGTGTTCCGGATGGATTAGGTTAGCAGTTTTTCCTTCAGGAACCTTAAAGTACAAAATACCGCCTTTTTCATAAAGCTCACCCGTATTAAGCTCATGCAGATGGCCTGTTGCCTCCCCCTCTGCTAATACTAGATTATCCTTTTTTATTGCACCTTCCGGGATCTCCTTTACTCTTAGAACCAAAACATCCCCTTGCCTTTTGATCATACTACACCTCCCCTTTCTAAGATTACGCGTTAAAATGATTCTTTTATTACCGCGATTATGCGCTGCTCTAATTGCCGGAATATATTAGCAACTTCGGACATGATACCTCGGTTTTACAATAAAATGGTATGGGCTAAAAAAGTGGCGAGTAATCATTAGCATAAATTTTTAATTAAAAGTTAAAAGCATAGCGCTATAGATTATAACAAGGGTACGCGACAGCGTTGTGTCGTGTTAAAAATAAAAACCCCCGCTATTCCTAGCGAAGGTTTTACTTTTTTAACGTCCGGGATTTGCCCCTTCTAACTCGGGACGTATTCTAAATTGTGGTTGCATTGTACTACTTTTATACCTGTAAGTAAAGCAAAATTTGTAGTTAATGGAACTGGAGATGTTTGACCTTTTTCCGATCCTTCATAAATAGCGCCTTTACTTCGAATTTTAGGGTCGCCTCAAAAGTTCCTGCCAGCAGTTCACATACCCCTCCGGGGTACTACGCTGAACTGCGTTTGTTCCCCCTGCCTGCCGGCAGGCAGGCTTGCGGGAAAACAATAATTTGGGCTTATGATTGCTTCTCCGCCTACGGCGGATCGCAAAGACGGATGTACTACTACTCCCCCAAGTCTTTACGTGCCTTACGAAGAACAGACTCATCTATACCAAAGCGTTCTGAGAGAGCCTTTATAGAGATTGCCACGTCGCCTTCGGCTCCTCCCTCTGCTTTAAGATAAGCTTTTATAAGTAAGAGGAATTTAGAGCGTAATGTAAGATCTTTGTCATTTATTATAGAGTCAGATGGTATGGTAAAGGATTGAGGCGCTTTGTTATTTGGACTTATGATTGCTTCGGTCGCTCCTTCGGAGCTCCCTCGCAATGACGAGGAACGAAGGTTGGACATGATGACAATAGCATTCTTACCATAAAAGAACTCTACATCTATTAAGTTATAGCGGCTCTTAAGATTCTTAAGACTTCTTATTACCTGGCGCCTTAAGGCGGTATTAGTTGATGAACTAGGTAGCCCTAAGCTTAACCCCATATCCTCTAAGCTTAGGAAGAACTCATTTTTCTTAGTAAGCTGACTATGGGCTAATAATAGCAGATAGAGATTAAAGGCACGCTTATCCTGCCTTGTTACCATCTGCGGGAAATACTTCTTATTTATAATAAGCTCATTAGCTATATTTAATCTTTTGGGGAGTTTTTCAAGATAAAAAGGCCTGGTAGCGTGTTTTTGCTTTGGCTTTGAAAGTGTAAGAATCCGTTTAAGCCTTTTAAGTTTTATATCAGCTAAATCAGATGAATCTATAAGCGTGGATGATTCGAAGTTTCTCCTAAAAGCGCTGATAGACCAGTTGGTGCTACCTTCAGCAATATAGCGCTTATCCACAATAACAAGCTTATCATGGAGCATTTTATTTGAAGGAATAAGATGAATTATACATCCTGCTTTTTCTAATCCTTTGATAGCAGGGTTTACTATAAGAAGATTCTTATTCTCATCAATATCCCTAAAATCAGTATTAAGGTATAACTCAACCTTAACGCCCCTTCTCCTTGCCTCTAATAGGTCATTAAGAAGCAGGGTTATGGGGTTTCTCTTTCCAGAGGCAATATTGATGCTGTACATAGATATGACTATGGATTCTTTAGCGGAATCAATAAGCTCTATAACAGCTTTTTCATAGTTACGGTCAGATATATCTTTGACTCTAGATGATAGGAAACCATCCGCGGAGTATGCAGGTGCTATAAGAAGGGAAATTGCTATTATGAGGGATATAATATAACGCATGATAAGGGTATTTTAGCGCTTATTCTAGAGATTTACAAGGTCTAATTATTCTACTCTCTTACTACTTCACAAAATACTTTCTATAGAGGTTTCTTTTTAGGTTGCATGAAATCCTATGCGTCGTTTGGGTTTTTCAGGCGGTGTCATAAGCTGGCGTATTGCCTCAAAAATGGCATGGATTTCTGTGTCATGCTTTTCTATTCTTTGCTCAAGCTCTTTCAGCTTCTGTGCTAATTCTTTATTAGCGTATATAATTTGGCGTAGCTTCACAAAGGCACGCATGATAGCTATATTGACCTCAATCGCTCTTTCGCTATTAAGTACGCTTGAAAGCATTGCAACCCCTTGCTCCGTGAAAGCATACGGTGCAATAGTTGAATGTTTAAGTTGTTTGAACTGGTCGCAATTTGCGACCAGTTCGTTTTTTTCTTTTTTCGTCAATTGAAACATAAAGTCTACTGGAAAGCGCTTTATGTTCCGTTTTACTTGCTCGTTAAGCCTTTTAGTTTTTACAGCATAAAGATGGGCTAGGTCAGTATCAATCATAACCCTATGCCCTCTAATAAGATATATCTTTTGCTCTATGACCACTTCTGGGATTGATTTGTGTTTCATATGACCTCCTTTGCTCTATAAGCCCTTACTTGAAGTCGCAAATTGCGACCTCAAGATTGCAACCCATTGCCTTGTAATAAGTAACATAAACTCACCCGATAAGGACTTTATGTTTATTTCCATTATCCCCCTTTCTTTTTATACCCCTCACTATATATGACGGATCGAACGGGGATTTTCTTTCAAAAAAAGCAAAAATAGTAGGAAAAACAAGGAACCTTATTAATGCAATGCTCTAAGGCGAACGGTTTCTTTCAAATTGTTTTAAAAAAAGTAAAAAACCTAGATCCTTCGCCTTCGGCTCAAAATGACAGAGCCCCCAAGCCCATAAAAACCGCTTTTACTTCGAATTTTAGGGTCGGCCGCTCGCGGTGCTCTCGGCACTTCTCCCTAAAGGGACTTCCTTTGGTCGCTCAACATTTCGTCCTCAGTCGGCCGTTCGCGGTGCTCTCGGCACTTCTTCGGACATTACGTCCTCAGTCGGCCGTTCGCGGAGCTCACGGCACTTCTTCGGACATTACGTCCTCAGTCGGCCGTTCGCGGAGCTCACGGCACTTCTTCGGACATTACGTCCTCAGTCGGCCGTTCGCGG
>Ga0268277_1000987_pt1 | contig 21062 bp, 17 predicted proteins | sample saktaG_5_FD_190132 | JGI IMG/M metagenome (GOLD analysis project Ga0268277, IMG submission 190132) | Saline water microbial communities from Sakinaw Lake, British Columbia, Canada - sak_2010_1_5_50m | ecosystem: Environmental > Aquatic > Non-marine Saline and Alkaline > Saline ...
GAGGATTAGAGAAAATCTAAAATATTTACATTCAATAAAAAAAGAAAATAATCTTCCGCGTGTGAAAATTTATAATGTTATCTCTAAGTTTAATCATGACAAAATAAAGAATATGCTTGATTTTGCCTTAGATACATTAGTTGATTATATAGAATTTCAAGTTATTGATATAATAAGAGGAAAAACAGACTTACTAAAACTAAATAAAAAAGATAAAAAGCAAGTATCAAAACAAATTTATAATTTTAATAAAAGAAAGAGTTATTTCACTGAATTGATTGGAACAAAACATCTTGAAAGATTTGACAAAAAAAAGCACAAACAGGAATTTATAGATTTTGGGAGATTTTACAAACCAATAAAAAAAAGGTTTAGATTAATTGTTGATAATGAATTAGCAATTTGCCCTCAAGGTTATTTAAGCATGAAAAAATCATTATATCCTATTTCAAAAACTGCTTATGTAATTGAGTTTTCACACAACATCTGTAAAAAATGTCCGACTGTTTCTTATTGTTATGGACATAAAAAAGCAGTACACTTGAAAGCTGAATTTCTTACTTTTTTAGGTTTTGGTTCATTTCTTCGCAGGATTTCAAATGAATCTCCTAAAGAAAGTTATGATAATGATATTATTGATTCAATGCCCTGTTATATTGGGTGGATTTATGCAAGGATTTCAACAAACGGTGATGTTATCCCCTGCTGCAAAGCACATTTATTTCCATTAGGTAACCTATATAAAAATTCTTTTAATGGTATATGGTTTTCAGAAAAATACAATGAATTCAGAAAAAAAGCTAAGAATATAAAAAAATCAGATCCTTATTTTAAAAAAATAGGGTGTTATAAAGGATGTGATAACTTAGGAATGAATCTTGAGTTTCATAGAAAGATAAAAGAATTACATTTATTACAAAAAGATATTGATTAAAATTAAAAAAGTGATTTAACATGAAATTAAAATGGAAAATAAGTGAAATAAAAATGGTTGCAGGTATTCTTAATGGTTTAGATGTATTTACTGGTCCATTGAGCGTACAAATTGACCTGACTAATCAATGTAATAACAATTGTATTGGTTGTTGGTGTAACTCTCCTTTGTTAGGTGATAAAGCAATGGACCCAGAAACAAAGAAAAAAGAGCTTCCATTTGAATTGGTCAAAAAACTTATTGATGAATTAGATGAAATGTGTGTCAGGGAGATTTATCTTACCGGTGGTGGAGAACCGTTTATGCATCCAAGGGTAATGGAAATTATAGAATACATAAAAAGCAAAGGCATTGGTTGTGACATGAGCACTAATTTTACATTAATCAGTAAGGAAAGAACAGAGAAGCTTGTTGACTTAGGTGTTGATCATATGAATGTAAGCATGTGGGCAGGAACTCCCGGAGGTTATATAAAAACACATCCAAACAAAACAGATAAGGATTTCTATAAAATGAGGGATACCCTAATTTATATTGCTAATCTTAAAAATAAAAAAGGCAAAAAAAAGCCAATTATTAATATATATAATGTTATATCCAATCTTAATTATGAGGAAATAAAAGAAATGATTGACTTTGCATTTTTAGTAAAAGCTGATTCTGTTGAATTTACAATGATGGATCCAGTTGAAGGGAAAACAAAAATTTTGCTTTTAAATGAAGAGCAAAGATGTAAACTAATCAAAGAGATAAATAAAGTAAGGAATTATGTTAATAAAAAAAATGCTGAATTAGGTATAGAATTAAAAGTTAATTCTCTTGAACAGTTTTTGAGAAGGGTTTCTAATGAAGAATCAAAAAAAGGCAAGTATGATTCAAATATTGTTGATACTATACCCTGTTATGCTGGTTGGACATTTGCAAGAATAATGGCAAATGGAGATATTCTTTCATGCCTTAAGTCTCATCTTATGCCAGTAGGAAACATTCACAAACAAAGCTTTAAGAAAGCATGGCACTCAAAAAAACAAGAGTTATTCAGGGAGAAATCAAGATGCAAAAAATCAGATCCTTATTTCTCAAAAATCAACTGTTATAAATCATGTGATAATTTAGGAACAAATTTATCAATACATAGAAAAATACAATCACTTCCAGCTTTTAGCAAGTTTTTATTAAGGAATTTATCATTTATTCTAAAACCAAAAGGAAAAAGACTATGAAAAAGGTTTCATTATATATACCTTGTTTTAATGCAGAGAAACATATAGAAGAATGCATTAAATCTGTTTTAAGGCAGACATATCCTGTTGATGAAATCTTGATTATTGACGATGGTTGCACTGACAAGACTATTGAGAAAACATTAAAATATAGTGTTAAAATTCTCAGAAATAAAAAAAATAAAGGTTTGGCTTTCTCTAGAAATAGAGGAATCTTAAAAGCAAAGAATGAATTTGTTGCATCAATTGATGTGGATGTTATTTTAGATAAAAAATGGCTGGAAAACCTAATGAAAGATTTTACGAGTGATAAAATAGCTGGTGCATGTGGTAATTTAGAAGAGCATTATAAAAAGAGAACATCTGATTTGTGGAGACTAATTCATATGAAACAGAACTGGGGTAAAAAAGTGATAATAAACCCCAAATTTTTATTTGGAAGCAATTGTGTGTTTAGGAAAAGTTTAGTAAAAGATGTTGATTTGTACAACATAAAATACAGAACAAACTATGAAGATGTTGATATGTCCAATAAGTTAAAGGCCAAAGGCTATAAACTAGTTTATGAGCCAAAGGCAAAAGCAATTCATTTGAAGCAGGATTCAATGACTTCTGTTTTAAAAAGTTCATGGAATTGGACCTTATTTAGCTATAGCCAACCAGGTAATTTATGGAAATTTTTCCTCAGGCTGTTTACAGATGTTCATAAGAGTTTAACTTACTTAATAGAAGATATAGTACATTTAAGATTAAAACTTGTTTTTTTAGATTTACTAGTTTTTCCGAGCCATACAATTTTTAATTTAAAATACTTAAACCGTATCTCCGATTAGAAATTAACTCTTCCTAAGTGTTTAGAAAAAAACACAAAGGAGGAGTCATGGTTGAATTTTGCACAAAACAACCATGGTAAAAATAAAAATCACCTCCAAAATAGTGTGTGGGACAGTGAAACTTAACCACCCAGCCAAAACAAATTATGCCATGCATAAATTACTGCGTTAGCAGTATCTATCCTTTCGGGCCTTTTCTGAAATATCTTCCATCCAGTCCTCTTCTTATCTTCAGAAAATCCGCTTTCAGATTGATTTCTTTGAAAGTAATCCTTCAAAAACAATTTAGTATCTTCTACAAATCTAGTAACCATTTTTCCCCATTCGCCTAAGCCAATATTTACAATATTGCTTTTTGGCACAATAAAGAACTTAATATTCCCAACCTGCCCTAATAACATTTTTACATAAAATTCAGCGCTAAAATATCTATCCAGCCTCATAGTTTTGATTTGAACATCGATAGTCTTCAGCATTTTCACAGCTTCAAAGAATGCTTCCTGCTCACTCTTTAGGCTTGTCCCATAAGCAATATACATCCTACTTTTTATATCAATAATTGCAAAAGAATAAACACACTTAATTTTCTTCTTCTCTTTTGGATTATTCTCTTTTGCTTTATCTTTTAGCTTCTGGGCATAGCTAGCATAATGCTCTTTGATCAAAAGAGTATACCCTGTGCCGTCTCCTGCACAATCAACATCATGTATTTCTTTCTTCTTTAGGGTAAGAATATGGAGATTATACAGTGCTGTCTGAACAAGAGGATCAGAATAAAGCCTCTCAATGGTCTTGTAGCTGATATCAATAGAGGTAAAGCCATGTGAACAGCACCATCATTCCTGCCATATTTCTATTGCTCTTGATGCATATCTGCTTAAGCAAAAGTATGATAATCTTCTGCTCTAAGTTAAGCTTCGACTCATTGCCTCTTTTTTCTGTCTTTATGACTTTTATCGATTTTACTGCTTTCTTAATTAAAGGCAAGAGTTCAGCAAAGCAAACCTTAAGCCTTGCATAGTGTTGTTGCTCATATGTCCTCCAGTCCCTTTTCTTTTCCGGCTGTTCTTCTTTGTATTCATCGACAATTCTCTTGAGCCTTGCTACTGCGACTCTTGCTTCTTTTGAGCGGATTACCATTTTAGTGTATATTATAAAATTACTACTATTTGCTTTTTTGTATTCTAGAGAATACAAATATTTATATACTATATAGTGTATACATATATTATGTTTGTAAGAAAGCAAAAAGTTAAGAAAAAATCAGGCATAAAGACCTATTATAGTATTGTAGAATCTATATCTGGTAAAAAATACCCTATCCTAAAAAATATTAAATATTTGGGAACTGTTGAAAAAATATTGGAAGTATTTAAGTTCTATAAGAAGAACAAGAAATAATGTACTTTACTGTCCCACACACTCCAAAATAGATATTTTTTTATAGTTAAAACTAATAAGAAATTATTACAAGAAGCTAGATCATACCTACTTGCTCTGGTCAACTCAAAGGCTTAACGCTATACGGATAGTGTCCAAAGCCAGATTTACAGGTTTTGGTCTGCTTCTTATTTTGCTTAATCAACTAATAAAACTCAAGAAGTCGTAGAATAATAACTTTACTCCGCCGTTCACCGTTAGGTCTTACGCTAACGCTTTAGACCATAACGAAATCTCGGTGGTTATTAGAATGTTAGAAATAATTTATGGAAGAAGGAGAAAACCTTAACACTGAAGTGCTATGTATCCTTTAAATGTAATGAAAAAATATCGTGACATCCTCCCGCACTAAAGTGCGGGGCTTCCTGTGAAGTGGCTTAAGGAAGTTTGGTGCACATTCATTTGATTTTTTATATATTCATCAACTGTTTCTACTGTGTTGTATCCAACGCTGCTTGCATAAGCTCCTGGGCTGAAAAGATGTCCTCGCGGATATCTCAATTTAAATTTTGGTTGTTGCCTGAAAAGTTAGTAGCTGAGATTTCCTTTCAGAAGTTGTAATACTTTGCTTTGGCTCATGCTTGGTAGTGTTTCTACACTGATGTGTATGTGTTCAGGCATTACAAAAAGCTCCCTAATTATTATCCTGTGCCTTTGCGCTGTTTCTTTTAGAATTTCTTCGCATAAGTTTTTATACTTGTCCTGCTTAAATATTTTATATCTGTATTTCGTGCACCATTCAAGATGATGCACATTCACGCCGACCTTGTGCGCATGGTGTTTGATTTCAAGTGCCATTTTGTGTCTCCGGCGAAGAAAGCTCACGCTAACTTAAGGAGGTTAGTGCGTGGCGCAAAAAATTTCGTTCACCACGCTTTTTTTATTTTACAAGTAGAAAAACTTAGCCATTCATCTCACGCACTAAAGTGCTGAGATTTCTGGCTTATGCAATTAAAATCATTAGGGCTTTTTTGCACAGTTTTATTTTATTAAAGTTTTATTTTCATTCTACAATGTTGGCTTTTTCATATATAATGAAGAAGTTCCCATCATCAAGGCTTAGGTTGTATATGCATCTAAACGAATTCTGATTTTTCTTTATTACATGCAAAACTTTTGTATATTCATTATTGATTATTTCTTCAACACTTGTGCCATTGTAATACTCAGCATATTTCTCACGTTTACTAAAAGGGATATAAAATTCAGATATAACTTCATTGAAATCTGGTGTAGTTTTAAGGATTATAAAGTCAGATTTTAGTGCTATGTTTGTATATTTATCTTCCTTTCCTTGATTATAAACTCCATTAAAATGTAATTCAATGAATTTATTCTTATATTCTTCCATAACATATGCATCCATAAAGTGAGGATTATAAATCTCCTGAGGAAATACCTTGTTATCATTAATTGTAATAAACGGCTCTTTTGTAAAAGATTTATAAAATAACATATCATTTAATAAAATAGATATAACTTTTCCTTGGTTTTCTACTATTATCCTATTAACTATCTCTTGATAATTCAGCCTGATCTCTGTTGTTTTATCGTCCCATTGTGCATCAAGCCTTACTATTGGGGAATTAAGAGATTTATTATTTGTATATACAGATAAAAATAAAATAGAAATTATAAAAAACATAACAAAAATTGATACGCCCTTTTTTACATTTTTACATTTTAATATTTTAAATACAAGAAAAGATATGCATAAATTGTAAAAAGGGATTATAGAATATGAAAGCCTAAATAATGGAGGGTTCTCAAACGCGTCACAAAAAATTCCTTTAAATATTAATGCTAGAAAAAGATAGACAAAATTAAAGGAGATTATTGCTGCCAATGTTGGAACATGCTTTTTTCTGAAATAATGTATTATAAATATAATTGATAATATTGAAAGAAATTTTAAAATAACACTTTCGAATTGATTATTAAAAAAAAGAATAAACTTGCCAAATTTATTAGTTAAATCTGAAAAAAAATAAGAGGGGGTTTGATAAAAAAAAAGCGGTGTAAAAATATTTTCTGTAATAGAAAAGCACTTACTTTGAAGTAAGGTATGGGAAAAAATTCTTTTAAATAGCATTAAAGGCACAGGCAAAAAAATAAGGCTTGCTATGATTATGTGCATCAGGTTTTGAATTTTTATTCTTATTATCTTAACATAAAACTCTTTTTTGTTAAAGATAAATTGTAGGATTAAAAATGAAATGATACAAGGCACAATTATTAAAAATGTTGGCTTAGATAATAAGCCCAATCCAAAGAAAAGTATGAATAAATAAGTGTATCTTTTTGATGAAAAAAAGTCAGATTTTATAAAAAAATAATAACACCAAATGACCATTGCTGCTACTGTTAAATCATTATAAAACAATCTTGATGCAAAAAACAGCCTTTTTGAGCATAACAGTAATAGACATGCAAAGAAAGAGATTTTTTTTCCATAAATCTCTTTTCCAATTAAATATGATCCTAAAATAAAAAGAAGAAAAAAAAGATACCCTCCAAATAAAGGAGGTATTTTATTATTATTTACACCAAATATTACATAAAAAGGTATAATAGATAAAGTTGTTAATTGTTCTTTAGTAATGTGCTGATAATAGTTGTAATCTTTTATAGAGCTTAAGTTATTATTAATTAGTTTATTATATAATAATACAGAATTCATTCTAAAATCTCCACTATCATATATTAAAAAAATTTCATTATTACAAAACCAGCTAACATTTATGAAAAAAATACATGCAAGTATGATGAATATTATAATTAAGTAAATATCAGTTTTTCTTTTTTCTTTTTCCATAATAAAATTTGAAAGGTTTTCTTATTATTTGGCTTCATTAATTATCTTGTTAATTAAAAGTTCCTTATTTTTTAAGATTTTTACTTATTTATATGCTTTTCGTTAATAAGTAATTATTTAGTATTGTGTAAGTTCATAAGTTTTTGCACCCCTACCATTTTGATTGATTAAATCCCACTCCATTTATTCTTATCTGTAATGAAAAATACACTTCAGCAGGAGTTTTCATGTGTAAACTCCTGTGTGGTCTGATGTGGTTATACCTGTATCTAAAGAGTTCATAATCTCCATTGCAATATTTAATTTCTCCTTTATGAGTGCCATGAAATCTTTCTACTTTTCCTGCAGTAGTTGGTTTATGAACTCTTGAACGTATATGTTTAATTCCTTGATTATTACACCATTTATCAAATTCAGAGTTATTTTTCCACATACCTCCAAATTCAGAACCATTGTCAGTTAATATTTCTCTAGGTTTTCCGTAAATGTTTATTAATTCTTCAAGAAAATTTGTGATTGTCTTCGTAGTTATAGTCTTAAACTTCCTTATCCCAACATTGTATCTGCTACAATCATCAATTATAGGTAAAATCCATGGACCATCTTCTAATGGACTACCATCCATTTGCCAAAGGCTATCAGGATGATTTCTTTGCCATTTAACCCAATGTATCCTCATATTCTCGATCTTGCTGCCTCTTGAAAGCCCTTTATTCTTTATCAAATGTCTTATTGTACTTTCAGAGTATTTGAATTTAAAAACATATTTGATAGTAAAAGCACCCCAGCCTGTCTTCTTCCTAAGTTCAATAATTCTATTTATGTTTTGTTTGTTAATTACCTTTGGAGGAATTGGTGGCTTACACAATTGAGGATGTTTCCATCGAGGATCTTTCAGCTTTTTCTTCCAATATTTTAGAGTTCTTATGCAAACAGAAATATTGTAATGGTCAGAAAGGTATCTTTGTACTTCTTTGTGTTTCCACTTATTTTCAAAGTAAAAAATTCGTAGTTTATCTGTAATTAATAGATTTTTCAGTTTCATACACCCCGCTTAATCCTTATGGATTAAAAGGGGGTGCAAAAACCATTGACCTTAGACAGAATTCTACGCGACCCCATAATACAAACTTTTTTATATTTAATTATAATTAACCTTTTATGTTTTATCCAGATAGATTTTTAGGGGAATTTGATATTAAAAGCAATAAACTAAGTATAAAATCATCATCAAAAAGTCAGTCTGATAAAGATATGTTGTATTTACTTTTAATTGGTAGAATCATAAAGGTTAATAATAATAATATTTTAAACAATCAACAAAATTTAATAAAAAGTATGTTTCTTAATTTTGGCGAGGAGTTCATCAAAAAAATTGATGGATATTTCTTAATAATAATATTTGATAAGAAAGATAATTCTTTTTACATATTCAATAATAGATATTCAAACACATATTGCTATTATTACTTTTCAGGAGACAAAATCATTTTTTCTGATAAAATAAAAAAGATATTAAAAAAAATAAAAACCAAGCCAAAATTAAATTATGATGTTATTGATGTTTTTCTTAATTCAAGTTATTCATTCTCAAACAAGACTAATTTTAATAAGATTTATAGGATGGTCCCAGGTTTTTATTTAAAGGTAAAAAATAGAAAAGCCTTTAATATAAAATATTCACAAATGAATTTTGACAGAAAACCAGTTTATAATATTAGTAAAAAGCTGGATGAATACGAAAAAATATGGATGGATACAATAAAGTCTTATACGCAAAATAATAGAACTAACAACCTAGCATGCACTTTGAGTGGTGGTACTGATACAAGCTGGGTTGTATTAATGGCATCTAAAGTTTTTAATAAGCCAATAAATGTTTACACTTGCAAATTTGACTATAATCTCTTTGATGAGACAAAAGCAGCAAAATCTGTAGCAAAAAAAATTAATGCAAAATATCATGAAATACATGTGGATGAAAAAGATTTGGATTTGTTACCTGAGATGATTAGGATAACCGAAGAACCAGTATTGGCAGCATCCTTGCCCATATTCAAATTAATTAAAGAAGCAAGTAAAAAAAATGACACATTATTAACCGGAGACGGAGGGGATAACCTTTATCATGATTTATATCCAGTCAGTGAGATTCATAAATATATCCATTTCTTACCTTTTGTATTTAGAAAATCCTTATTCAATGCAGTAAATCTTATATCCAAAAGTACAAATTGGAATCGGTTTTGGGAATTACGTTATGCTTTGCATCCATTCTCTTTTAAAAACATTTATGATAATTTTTACAAGAATCTCGTATGCTATCGGCATTTTGACAATAGTCAGAGAAAAAAGCTTCTAAAGACCAAATATTATCATGAATTTCAGGAAAAATATAATCTTGGAAAAATCGCTATAAGAAAAGATTCATTTGATGACGATCTTATTCATGCAAGGTTCGTGCATGGAAATATGGAATATGTAAGCACTTTTCACGATAAATTGGCTAAAGCTTATGGAATGAAATTTTTCCCACCATATCAAAGTAAGGGAATAATGGATTTTATATGCTCACTACCAATGGATTTATTGTTTAAAGGAAATACTTTTCAAAAGCTTACAAATAAAGCAAGAAAGAGATATTTTGTAAAACAAGGACTTAAAAGGTATTTTCCTAAAAGTTCTGTTCCTAATAACTGTGTGCCTTTTGATCAGCCTTACCATGCTTGGTTTGAAAAAAGACCTGAAGTAGTCAAATTGCTTTTTAGAAGATTAATCAAAAGGGGCTGGTATAAAACAGATTTCCTTAACATTTTATATGAAGAACATAAAAAGCAAGAACAACATAAAAAAGAATATTGCCATCTTGGCAACCATGGTTATAGGATAATGCTTTTGTTATCTCTTGAGATTTGGTGCATGGAATTTATTGACAATAAAAATAAGAAAAGCAAAATAAAGAGAAGCAATATTCCATTAGAGGAATATTTATCAGTTTGATTTATAAAGGATAAACAACTGTGGGTTGAAGCCCATAGCACTGAGATATGATAACGATGCTACTCAAAATTAAGCATAAAAACCTTGCAATAATTTTGGTGCTTTCATAAGCTTTTGGTTAAGTCGAACTTTCCTGATATAATCTTTAAAATTAAACTTACATTTTGGATTGTTTTGGTAGTTGATGTAATTCCTAATTACATCAGATGTAATATTACTAACAGAGCGAAAAAACTTACCGCGATTCCACATTCCACCTTTCCAATAGTAGTTGTGAAGCAAATCCAGTATCTCCGATTAGAAATTAACTCCTCCTAAATGCTCGAAAAAAAGCAAATAGGAGAAGCTTATTGTTTATTTTGCAGATAAACAATGAGCAACATAACATCCTTTCTACAAAAATCTTTCTCTTCTTTCTTGAGTAGTATAATTCTCCCACTGAATTCAATAAGCTACCAGCTTGTCAAAGTTGCTAAATCTCATAGTTATATTGAAACTTTGGGTGAGAATGCTGATTCTTTGCATATCTGGATCAAGAAGTCATATGAAGTGGATTTTAAGAAAGCATTCGAAAAGCAAGTAAGAAAAGCAATCAAGCGCTTGCATGTTAATTATGCAAGACTTGCTTTTGACATAACTGCTGAACCATTTTATGGAAAAACAAGGGGATTATACATATTTGATACTCCTAAGAATAAAAAGTATGATGGCGAATTTAAGTTTATTACAGTCTGTTTAATAACCCGCAACAAGCAGATTCCGTTAATGGCTTTGCCTGTTATGATAGGCGAGGGAAGCGGAGGAAAACTTGCTATAGAGTTGCTTGATTTCTGTCAAAAATTATTCAGGAAAATAAGATTTGCTGTCTTTGACAGGGGCTTTTACATAGCAGAACTTATTGACTATCTGGAAGCCAATAAGATAAGATTTCTTATCCTGGTTCCTGAAAAGAAAGGAAAAATCAAAGGATATGTTGAAGAAACAAAGGAACTAGGCAAATTCAAACATCAGATGAAATACTCTAAAGGTAAGAGCTGCTGGAAGCCAAAAACAACAATTGTTGTTTGCAAAGGGATTGACAAATTTGCATGGATATTTGCAACAAATATACATTTTAAGACGAGAGTTGAATATATATGGCATTATAAGAGAAGATGGCAGATTGAGACAAATTACAGGGTAGAGGACGAAAGCAGGATAAAAAGCAAAAGCACTAATTACCTAATCAGATATTTTTATTTCTTAGTCAGCTTATTGCTTCATCTGTTTTGGATTGTTAATAAAAACCTAAATTATTATGTTCCATTTAAGAAATATCTTGATAATATTGAGCAAGAACTGCTGTTTGAGTATCTGAAATTAGAGCAGATTTAAGACTAGCTATAGCGATAGCTATACGGGAAGAGGGGGAATTTAGTATTTAGAGTATTGAACTTGTTTGGTTAAAGGAACCAAAGAGAAATAGAGTAGTCTCCAAACTCAAGTTTTTAGCAAAATCTTTGATTTTGCTATGCAGTCTTAAAACTGCAATCGGAGATACTGTTTAAAAGCAAAAATTTTTAAAACGAAGTATGTTAATTAACAAGAAGAGGAGCAAAACATCATGAGCAGGGTAATAATATTTTCATATGAGCCAATATTTCCGGAGCATGGCTCTTCTGGGCCAAGCATAAGAAACTGGGAGATAGCAAAGGCTTTAACAAGGCGTGGCCATAAGGTTACTATAGCTGAATGGGACCACTCAGAAGATTGCATAAAAGATAATATTAAGTTTATAAATTGGGATGAAAAAGAACTTAAAGATATATCAAAAAGATTTGATGTTGCCCTGATTCAAGAATCCCATGCTGTTGCAGAATACTTTAATAAAATAGATAATATACCAACAATAGTTAATCTCACAATTCCTATCTCAATCGAGGCAGCTGCTGACCAGATTAAAAATAAAAAAGAATTCTTTATTAATGATGGCCTTGTTCCTGCTGCTATCTCATTGATGAAAGGAGACTTTTTTTTCTGTGCTAGTGAAAGGCAAAAACACTTTTACATGGGAATGCTCAACTTGCTTGGAAGGATAAACCCCTACACATATAATAAAAAACTGATTGATATTGTGCCTGTTGCAGCACCTGTTGAAATTCCTAAGATAAAGGAAAATATCATAAAAGGAAAAGTTGTCCCAAAAAATAAGAGAATTATCTTGTGGCCAAGCAGCATTTTTTCATGGTTTGATGCAATAACTGCAATAGAAGCTATGAAAATTGTCAATAAAAAAATTAATGATGCTGTTATGGTTTTTGTTGGAGCAGATAACCCTAATGTAAATGTAATGACAAAAAAGAATGTTGATTTTGCTAAGAAAAAAGCAAAAGATCTCGGGCTATTAAATAAAACAGTTTATTTTATGGACTGGCTGCCATATGAAAAAAGAACAAACATGTATCTGGAGTCTGAATTTGCAGTTGTAACTTATCCTGTAGGACCAGAAACAGAAATGTCATTCAGAACAAGAATTACAGATTGTTTATGGGGCAGGCTCCCAGTCATATGCACAAGAGGGGATTCTGTTGCAGAAATCATTGAAAAAGAGGGATTAGGAGCAACTGTTGAAGAGAAAAACCCGAAAGAACTGGCAGATAAGATTATTGAGTTTTTAACTAATAAGCAGGAATTAAAAAGAATTTCAAAAAGAGTAGATAAATTCATTAGGGAAAAAATGAATTGGGATGTTGTAATAGGTCCAATAGATAAATTCTGCAAAAATCCTAAAATAGACAAATACAAGGAAAAAATAACACCCTTTTCAATAATTAATGAAAGGGAAGAATTGATTCAAAATCAAAAAAGCCAAATCAGTTATCTAAAGGCCAATTTAGATGGGCATGCAAGGAATTTAAAAGAAATGAAAGAAGCATTTGATGAAAGAAACAACGAGATTAAGAAAAGAGACAATACAATTGAAGAAAAGAATAAAGAAATTAAGAAGGTAAATGAAGAGAGAAACAAAGAGATTAAAAAGAGAGATAAAATAATTGAAATGTTAGAGAAAGAGAAGAATAAAGAGATTAAAAAGAAAGAAACAATAGTTAAAGAATGGAATAAAGAAATTAAAAGAATAAATGATGAAAGAAACAATGATATTAAGAAGAGGGATAGTGTAATTGATGATTTGAATAAAGAGATTAAAAGGATAAATGAAGAAAGGAATAAGGAGATTAAGAAAAGGGATAGTGTAATTGATGATTTGAATAAAGAGATTAAAAGGATAAATGAAGAAAGGAATAAGGAGATTAAGAAGAGGGATAGTGTAATTGAAAAAATCAATGAGGAAAGGAATAAAGAGATTAAAAGGATAAATGAAGAAAGAAATAATGAGATTAAGAAAAGGGATAGTGTAATTGAAAAAATCAATGAGGAAAGGAATAAGGAGATTAAGAAGAGGGATATTGTAATTGATGATTCGAATAAAGAGATTAAAAGGATAAATGAAGAAAAAAATAATGTAATAAAAAACTTAAACAATCAGTTAGAGGAAATTAAATCATCAAGAGGGTATAAGATTTTAACTAAGATACATAAAGCCAGAAAAAAGATGGGTTTAATTTAAATTTAATTCTGTTCAATTTTCCATTTGGCATTAATGTAAAAAGTGCCAAAGTCTTCAATATGATTTTTGATTACTTTAAAAGTATACAGCTTTGTATGTACATCATATGGAATAAAACTATTGTACGGATGAATTGCAACTGTAACCAAATAGTGTCCTTCCAGGAGTGGCAAGCTGTCAATAGTATAATATGCCTTTCCCTTTCCCTTTATAAAATTTATTTTAAAATTATGAAATTTTGTGTTTGGTCCAGTAATATGCGTACCATCCTCCTTAAATATTCCAATACCAAAAACAGGATTTTTTACTTTTTTTAGACTATTATAGGTTATTTCTATTGTAAATTTGTTTCCTGGTCTAAAAATTTTGGTTTCATTACTACTTAAGTCTAAAAATCTCACTGAAGAAATCTTAACATTTGAGTTCTTTCTTTGAACACCTATAATTTTTTGTTTTTTGTTCATTTCATCAATCAATTTTTTTCTTTTTTGTTTTAATTTAATAATTTCTTTCTTGCATTCTAGTAATTTTTTCTTGTTTTTAGTTATCAAATAATTCTTTTTTTTCAGCTGCAAATTGAATATGTTCTCATTTATGTCAAGAATTACCCTTCTTAAAACAAGAATTATACCTTCTAATTTTTCATTATCTAATGTTTGCTTGTTATCTAAGATTCTCCTTCTGAAACTTCTTGTTGTTTTTTTCTTCCCATATTTATTTTCTTTATCCAGCAAAGAAATTCTCATAATGATTGTTTCAAATTCTTCTAATAGTTTTTCTTTAATTTTTTGGTTTTTTGTTTGTTTTATCTCTTTTTCTAGCAATTCTTTGAATTCATTTAGAACATTAATTTCTCTTTTTGTTCCCTTAAAGAAACTTGATTGATCATGCATCAAAATTTTTAAAGTATGATTTATCTTATTTTTTTCTGTTTTATCACAGAATTTAGTTCTAAGAATTAAAAGTTTCTTAAAATCTTCCAGAAGTTCATATTTTATGTTTTCAAGCTTTTTTATTAACTTGCTATCATTTTTGTCGTAAGCAGATGATAATTTTTGATCTATTGAATTTAAATTTGATTCAAACATATATTTATAATTTTCAAATAAGTCAGATAAACTGAATTTTAATTCATCAATCTCCACTTCGTTTTTTTCAAATGTTTTTTTTAAAGTTTTTATCTTAAATCTATTAAAAATATCTTTTTGTGTTTTGTTTATAGAATCAAGTATCCTTTTTTGCTCTTTTTCCCGCCTTAAAATTTCTTTGATTTTTTTATCAAAACTGTTAAATACTGAGTTGTTATCTCTTTTGTAAACAGTTTCAAAGTATGTATGTATTACACCATCAAGTAAACCACTGGCTTTAATCTTCCCATCTTTCAAAAATATTGCTTTGTCACATACTGTTTTGATTTGCTCCATAGAATGAGACACAAAAACAATTGTTTTGCCTTGGCTTTTTAAATTCTTGATTTTGTTAAAACTCCTTTTCTGGAAAGATTCATCACCAACTGATATTACCTCATCTATCAGGAGTATATCCGGATTATTTATCATTGCTGTGCTAAATACAAGCCGCATTTGCATGCCTGCTGAATATGTTCTTAGCTTGGCGTCAATAAATTTTTTTAAGCCAGAAAATTCAATAATGCTATCAATCTTCCTCTCGATTTCAATTCTTGAAAAGCCAAGAAGCGCTCCATATAAAAAGATATTTTCCCTGCCAGTAAGCTCTGGCTGAAGCCCTGCTCCAAGCTCAATAAAAGGCATTATATTTCCTTTTACATTTACAGTGCCAGATGTTGGCTTTAGTATTCCAGCAATAATTTTGAGGAGGGTTGTCTTGCCAGAGCCATTTTCACCTATTACTCCCAAAGCCTCGCCTTTTTTAAGGCTAAAACTTATGTTTTTAAGTGCATAGAAGTTTTCAAAGCGATTCTTTAAGCTATTTTCATCATGCTCTAGCCTGAATGACTTAGATGTATTCTTTAAGGTTATAACTTCCATTTATAGCTCCTCTGCAAAATAAGGTGATTTTTTTCTGAAAAACAAAAAGCCTAAGGCAAATATTAAAACGCAGATGATTAAGGTAATCAATATTTGCTTCAGTACGGGCGTATAGTGATATATCAAGATATCCCTTGCTTCATTTATTAATCTTGCGAGCGGATTAAGCATGTAATATTTTAAATATTTCTCTGGCACCATTGTTTCCCTATAGATAATTGGTGTTACCCAAAATCCTATTAATAACAAAAAAGTCCAGATATGCGATAATTCTCTAAATTTTGGATAAAATGCTGAGAGAAAAAAAGAAATTCCCAGAACTAATATAAAAAGCTCAATCAGGTAAAAAGGCAATATTATTGCAATTGCAGTTAGTTTAACATTGAATATAAGCGTGAACAAAAAGAATATTAAAAGGTTTAATAACAAAGTAATAAAGGAAGAGAGACATGAACTTACAACTACAACATAATTTGGAAAATTCATTTTCTTAATGATATTTCCATGCGCCAATAATGAATTCATGCTTGTAGTTGTTGCCTCTGACAAAAAATTCCAGAATATTATTCCTATTAAAAGAAAAAGCTGGTAGTGTGGAACATCAAGCTTCATTATAATTGAGAAAACAATATAAAGTGTTGCCAGCATCAGCAGGGGTGTTAGAATTGACCAAAGATAAGCAACTGATGAATTCTTATACTTTAATTTAAAATTATTAATAGTAAATTCCCTTATTAAATGAAAATGACTCTTTAGTTTCATTAAATTCCCCTTCTAATTATTAGGTTTCTTAGTTTTCTTCTTTTCATCAAGGTTTTGTTGAAATTAAAAATATTCCAAACTCCTGCTTTGAAGAAAAGATATAACAAAACTATTCTTGGCTTGTTTGTTATTTTTTTGTGTTTTTTGGTTAATAGCCTGATTTTACATAAAAAACTTTTGTTTCTTTTATAGGAAGACCAGTCAAACCAGTTAAAGTTAAAGACTCCGCATACAAGATTTTTTAACAGTGACTGAACTTTAAAGGGATGCTCAAGCCCTATATGCTTTGTTAAGCCTCTAAATTTTATAATACCATACATTATGTTCTTATTTTCAAGATAGTATCTTTTCTCTAGGTCATGGGATTCATGCATATGTACTGCAAATGCATTTTTTGAGTAACTTGCTTTTAAGCCAAACAACTTGCACCTTAGGAAAAAATCAGAATCTTCATTAAAGGTTCTGTAGGTTTCATCAAACATCTCATCAAGCTTTTCAATTGATTTCCTTTTAATCATAAAACATGCGCTTATCATAGGATATTTCTGCTCTTCCTGAGTTAGAGGATACATTATTGATTTGTTTTCATAAACTATTGTTGGGAAGCTAATATCCATATTTTCAATAGAAGAAAACATCTTATTTAAGCAATTCTTTTTAAGATATACATCACTGTCAACAAAAGCAATATAATCACCTGAGCTTTTTAATACTCCAAGATTCCTGCAGTAAGTAGCACCCTTATTTTTTTTGTTGTAGATAACCTTAACTGCTGGAAAATTCTTTCTTATTGCATCAATGCTTTTATCATCAGAACAATCATCAATAACTATTATCTCTACATTCTTTTTTTGAAAATATATGCTTTCAATGCATTTTTTAATGGTATTTTCATTATTATAATTAGGGATGATTACGCTTATTTTCATCATGAAATATCAATAATTTAAAGATTTCTTTTTTTCTATAAAAAGTATTATCAGTAGGATCAATGATATTGTAATAATGCAAATCCAAAGGTTTTTAGATGTAAAAATTTTATTAAAGGCAAGCAAAAGCCCTATAAAGATATTAATAGCAAGGCTTAGACCAATGCTTAATGCTATTTTCTCAAAATTTGTTATGCCTTCTTTAAATAAAACAATGGTTAAGAGGTATCCTGGTATAAAAAAGAAAAATACAGCTCCTAATATAAATTGAAATATTTCTAGTATCATTTAATCCCCCATTCTATTAAAAAAGTTGTAGTTTAAATACTTTATCAAAAATTGTCAGAAGTGCAAATTTAGTTTTTAAATTAATGACAATTCACGAAGAAATGCTGGAAGTATTTCTTGTGTCCCAGAAATTTGTTTCACAAATTTCTCAGGATTCTCAAATACTGCGGACTTTAGTCCGCAGTATTTATTGAGTTTTATTCAATATATCCAAAAGTCTAATTCCCACTACATTGCTTATAAATGTTCTCCAACTTAGCGACTGTATTTATTATATCATAATTTTCTGCATTTTGTATTGATTTTTTACTCATGCTTTCTCTTAATTTATTGTTTTTTAATAATATGGATATTTTTTCTGCAATATTCTGTTCTGAAGGGTTGCATACAAAGCCATTATTATAATCTTTGATTAAGTCAGCAGATGCATTTCTCTTGTGCTTAACAGTGATTACTGGAAGGCCACATGCATTTGCCTCAATAACAATTATGCCAAAGCCCTCAAGAACAGATGGCAAAACAAACAGTTTGGAGGATTTCATAAAACCATAAACTTTTTCTTTAAGCATAAAATCCATAAATTCTATGTTTTTTTCAAGCCCTAATCTTTTTGTTAAAGCTTTTAATTTTGCTTTTTCAGGTCCATCCCCTATAATAACTGCTTTTAGGTCTGGAAATTCTTTTTTAACTAGATAGATTGATTTTATTAAAACATCAATATTTTTGTGCTTCATAAATCTTCCAGCATAAATTATATCAAATTCTTCCTTGGATTTTTTAATTTCTTTAATTTCTTTAATATCAACCCAGTTGTACACAACAGAAATATTTTTTTTATTTACACCAAGCTTAACTAAATTATTTTTTGTCTTATTGGAAACTGAAACAATATTTTTAGTTAATTTTGAAACAATCTTTTCAATAACTATTCCAAATACTCCTCTCCAGCCAAGATATTCATACCAATAGTCCATCCAGACTTCATGCCAAGTTATTACTAAAGGAGTATTTCTTAGAATGCTGTAAAGCTTGCAGCTGAATGCTGGAAAATATGGAAATGCACTGCAGTCAATTATATCAAATTTTTCTTTGATTAGAGAATTAAAAACATAAAAGGAAAACTTTATTGGCTCAAAAATTGAACGATTTCCCTTAAAGTTGTATTTTTGTTGATATCTGCAAATTCCGTGTATGAAGATTCCCTCTCTTTTTATTATAGTTGGGCCTTTCCACAGCTTAACACCATATAAATGGACTTCATTACCTTGCTCAGCTAATCTTTTTGCAAGGCTGTAATTGCGTACTTCAGCCCCTCCAATTGTGTAAGGATATATCATATCGTAGATTAATGCTATTCTCATCTCACTTAATAAATTGAGAACTTATAAAAATCTTTCTTAAAGCCTGTCCTTTTCAACCAGCAACATGCTTAGAAAGAATGATGAAAATATTGTCTGTATACCAACAATCAAAATGGTTATTGAGAATATCACATTTCTTATTTCATTCATAGATGAAAAGTCGCCATGAATCCAATTGAAAAGTATTTTTAAGCTTATAAAAAGGCCTATCAAAAATACTGCCAATCCAATGACCATCCCCCTCTCCAGGCTTATGTATTTAGCAATAAAATCTATTAGTTTATCATGCTTTTCAAAACCAATTGTTATTGCATATGTTCTTGCATAAAGACCAATAGTCACTATGTGGTATCCAAGCAAAGTTAGTAATGATCCAAAAAGCATAAAATGAATGTCTATGTTAAAACCACTGATTAATAATGGCCCTTGTTTTAAGAAAATTATACTAATTAGTCCTATTAAAAATAATAACAAACCAGGAACAAGAAATAAATATGTTGGGCTGTACATAAAGATGAACCTTAGATGTCGCCAGCCGTCACTAAAGCTTCTTAGTTTGGACTTTCCCTTTCTTTTATTGTATGAAATTGGAACTTCACATATTTTAAGTTTGTTTTTTGATGCACTAATAACCATCTCAGAGGCAAATTCCATTCCTGTTGTTTTAAGGTTCATAGTTTCAAAGGCTTCTTTTGTAAATGCCCTAAAGCCACAGTGCACATCAGAGAAATTTGTTTTAAAAAATAGGTTTACTAACCCTGATAGGAAAGGATTTCCTATGTACCTATGAGCCCAAGGCATTGCACCCTTTTTTATTGTACCCTTAAACCTTGTGCCAATAACAAAATTATACTCTTCTTTAAGAGGCTTTAGCAATGTAGGAATTTCTAAAAAATTATATGTAGCATCACAATCAGCCATAACAATGAATTTTCCACTTGCTGCATGAATTCCTTTAATACATGCAGCCCCATAACCTTTTAATGGCTGATAAACAACTTTTACATTCAATGAGTTAGCAATCTTAACAGACTTATCTGTTGAGCCGTTATCAGAAACAATTATCTCCCCATTTATATTTTCTTTTTTAAAGATATTTTTAATGTTTTTGATGCATTCTCCTATAGTGGCTTCTTCATTTAAGCATGGTAAAACAACTGAAACCTCTAGCTTATCTTCCATTTTAATATGAATTCTTTTGTATTATTTAAATATTTAGATTCATTTTTTATAAGGCTAATAGGAAATTTTATATATAAAGGAGATTTAAGTAAAGCTATGGTAAGTGAAGACGAGTTAGCAAATATGTCTCCTGAGCAGCTGCAGGAACTCCAGAAGCAGAACTGCATATTCTGCCATATCATTTCAGGAAAAGTGGCTTCAAAAAAGATTTATGAGGATGACAAAGTTTTGGCAATACTTGATATAAATCCTGCCAATCCAGGGCATATACTTCTATTAACAAAGGAGCATTATCAGATAATGCCTCAAATCCCAGATGATGAGATTAGCTACATATTTATGGTGGCAAAGGCAATTTCACATGCATGCCTAAAGGCATTAAAAGCACAAGGAACAAACATATTCATTGCAAACGGCATGATTGCCGGACAGAAAGCGCCCCACTTCATGCTGCATATAATACCAAGGGCAAATGTGGATGAAATAAAGATTTTTGAATTGCCTGAAAAACATATTCCAGACGAGGTGTCAGAACAGATCAAGGCAGGATTAACTAATAAAATCAACGAGCTTTTTGGCATTAAGACAGAAGAGCCTATTATTTTGGATAAAAAACCTGAAAAAATAGGTGAAAAAGATGAAAATCAGAAGAACCCAAATAAATCTGAGAAAGAACTGG
>Ga0268277_1000999_pt1 | contig 20847 bp, 15 predicted proteins | sample saktaG_5_FD_190132 | JGI IMG/M metagenome (GOLD analysis project Ga0268277, IMG submission 190132) | Saline water microbial communities from Sakinaw Lake, British Columbia, Canada - sak_2010_1_5_50m | ecosystem: Environmental > Aquatic > Non-marine Saline and Alkaline > Saline ...
TACTTTGTGGTTAAAAATCATTCCTTTATTGATGGAAATAAACGAATTGCCGCATCCCTCTTCCTTTGGTTCTTAAATGAGAATGGTATTTTATATAATGAAGACGGCAGTAAGCGCCTTGCCGATAACGCCCTGGTAGCATTAACCTTATTAATAGCCGAAAGCAGAGCAGAAGAAAAAGATACAATGGTCAAAGTAGTTGTAAACTTAATTAATCAAAACAATTAAAAAATAAAAAGAGATTCACAAAGATGTTTCAAAACAAAAAACAAATTAAAATAACCATCCTTCTCTTACTAACCATAATTATTATCTCCCAATTTTCTCTTTTTCCCCTGGCCAAAACCGAAGTCTACTTCTCTCTATCCGACAATCCTCAAAAAGAAATCATCAAAAATATTAACCAGGCCGAAGCCTTTATTAATATAGCTATGTATATCTTTACCGATAGAGAAATAGCCCTTCCCCTTATAAAAGCCCAGGAACGAGGTGTAAAGGTAAGGGTCTATCTGGATCAAGACCAGGTTGATTACAAATACAGCCAATCCCGTTTTCTGGTACAAAAGGGGATCAAAATAAGAATCAGCACTAACAACTATATTATGCATAACAAATTTGCTATTATCGATAACCGCCTACTACTCACCGGCTCTTACAACTGGACCTTTTCCGCCAACAACCGAAATGATGAAAATCTCATGGTCATAGACGACCCGGAAATCATTGCCCGATACCAGAATCAATTTGTAAACCTATGGACCAATAAATACAGCCTGGAGAGAACTCAGAAATTATATAAAATAGCCAAAATAGATTTCTTACCCGTTTCTCCCGCTTCAGCTCAAACAGGACCTAAAATTACAAATATCAACACCGCCTCCCAATATGAACTTACCAGCATTTTACAGATAACCGAACCTCTTGCCAAGAAAATAATTACCCTAAGAGATTCACTAATCGGAGGGTTCAAAGACCCGCAAGATCTTCTTCAATTTACGGAAATTACCGATCTCGATTGGCAAGAATGGAAAGAACAGGGGATAACTATTATTGTTGAATAAAAAACAAGACATTACTTTGATTTAAAATCTTAATATATATTTTTTACTTCATAATTTCAATTATTGAAATTATGAAGTATATTTATTTTAACTGCGTAATTTTTATATTGATTAATTATTCTCAATGATGTACACTTAAATAAACAAAAATGTTAATTATGGTGTAATAAAATGAGAAAAAATAATTTAATAAATTCTTTAGCTAAAAAAGGAAATACTCTTACTTTCGAAGATGCGTTAAAAGTAAGTAATTTATCAAGAGAAAGTTTGCGGGTTTTTTTATTGAGGTTAGAGAATAGAGGAATAATTGAACGTATTGAAAAAGGAAAATATTTAATCATTCCGTTAGGAGCAGAAAAAGGAAAATACACCTTACATGAATTTGTCATTGGATCAACATTAATTGAGCCTTATTCTATTGCCTATTGGAGCGCTCTTAATTATTATGGCTTTACTGAGCAGATTCCGACAACTGTATTTCTCCAGACTACTGCCCGGAAAAAGAATCAAGATATTAAAGTATTTGGCGTTAAATATCAAATAGTAAAAATCAAAAAAGAGAAAGTGTTTGGAATTAGAAAAGAATGGATAGAAGAAACCCAAATAAATATTACAGACAAAGAAAAAACGATTATCGATTGCCTGGATAAGCCGCAATATTGTGGAGGAATTATTGAAGTAGCTAAAGCTTTAAAAAACAATAAATTTGATAGTAAGAAATTAGCCTCTTATGCTCAGCGTATCGGAAATTCTGGAGTATTAAGAAGATTGGGTTATCTGTGCGAACTATTAAATATAAAAATGAAGCTTCCGAAATTAAATATTAGAAATTATCTTTTACTTGACCCTACTATGCCGGAAAAAGACACTAAAAATGCCAGATGGAGACTAACTATAAATCTTGATGATAAGATGTTAGGAGAACTTGAATGATTCGTTCTCAAGAGATAAAAGAAAAAGCCAGGGAATATGGTGTTCCTACATCTACTATTGAAAGAGATTATGCACAAAATTGGTTATTAAAATATCTGTGTCATCCAAACATTATTTTAAAAGGAGGTACCGGCATAAAGAAAGTATATCATGAAAATTATCGCTTTTCTGATGACCTTGATTTTAGTTTAACTCATCCCTTTAAAAATAGAGATTTATTCACCCATATGAATGAAGCGGTTGATAAAGCAAAAGAAGAGGTTGGTATAAACTTCCAGATAAGTAGTAAACTTGATAAAACTGAAACTGGTTTTAGAGGGAAAATTTATTTTAATATAATTCGAAATGCTGCCGGAACTCCCTTAAGTATTAAAGTTGATATTACAAATTATGATAATGAAATAATATTACTTCCTACAGAAAAGAAAAAAGTCTTTCATCCTTATTCAGATGAGCTTAATGCTGAAATAGAAGTATATTCCCTTGAGGAAATATTTACTGAAAAGATTCGAGCATTGACTCAAAGAACACGGGTAAGAGATTTGTATGATGTAGGAATGCTTTATGATTTAATTAACAAAGATAAAGTATTGCAGATTCTTGAAGAAAAATTTAACTTCAAGGAAGTTATCCTGGATATACCTTCTTTAACAAAAAGAAAAGATGATTTCTCAAATGCTTGGGATGCATCTTTAAAACATCAATTTAAAATAATACCTGATTTTGAAATATTTTTTAATAAAGTAATAAAAATTATAAGTGAAATTAAATAATAATCGTTTTATGAAATAAGGTGATATTTTTTTAGGAAATTATTTATCGATTAGAATACTCTGATTAAAAAAATAGCTTATATCGTAATTAACTTAATGAATAGGGAGTGGAATTAAACTATGACTAAAGAACAAAAATTTTTTGATACTTTAAAAGATATTTTTATTGGTGCAAAAGTAGAGGGAGAATCTGGTTACATTAATTTAATGAGAATTAAGTCAAGGTATTATGAAAAAGGAGTTTTCCCAAAATTACAAAAAGATATTAATGAGGCATTAAAACCATTCCCTAATTTTAGAGAAGAACTTTTTAATAGACTTTATACTTTTTTTAATCGTTATTTTTCCGAAAGTGGTTCGATTTACTTCAGATATACTCCCCTTCATCAAAATATTTATGAGAAAGTCTATACTGACGATAAGGATGTAATGCTCTTCTGGAAAACCCATATGCTTTATTACGTTAAAACTGACCGATTGTTTAAAGATCTAAAAGTAGAAATGGATAATTTTAAGTTTTTCTTTGATGTATCTGATCTTGAATATAAAAGGGCAAATGAAAAGAAAGAAATCGTTTTTGAATTTAAAGAGAAAAGAGGAGAGGGAACGATTGTTTTTAATGTTTATTATTCTGAAAGAGGAAAGAAGACTAAAATAATTGATACTCTAAGAGCTTTAAAAAAAGAAGAAATAAACATAAATGAAGATATTTTAGAGGAAGCCTTCAAAGTTTTTAAGAAACAGAATGAAGTAGATTATTTTATCAACAAAGATGCCAAAACATTTTTAAAAGAACAATTTGATATCTGGCTTTATCAATATGTTTTTTCTGGGGAAAGTGAATGGTCAGAGGAAAGAATAAAACAGTTACAAATTTTAAAAGACATTTCTTTTAAAATAATTGATTTTGTCTCACAATTCGAAGATGAATTAGTAAAAATCTGGAATAAACCAAAATTTGTTTTGAATTCTAATTATGTAATCACTTTAGACAGGATAGCAGACAAAAATATTGAATTAGTAGAAAAGATTTCGAATCATAAAAATATTGAGGAACAAATCAAAGAATGGAAAGTATTGGAATTTATTATTAATGATTTTGATAAAACTAAAATTATAGAGAATAATTTAATGAGCAAGCAATTGAATAAGAAATATAAACATCTGCCAATTGATACAAGATATTTCAAAGATTTAGAACTGGAAATTCTGGGATTATTTGATGATTTAGATGTTTCTTTGGATGGTTGGTTAATCAAGAGTGAAAACTATCAAGCCTTAAATACGATCTTACCAAAATTTAAAGAGAAAGTTCAGACCATTTATATCGACCCGCCTTTTAATAAAGAATCAGACGCAGATTACTTTTATTCGGTGAAATATAAAGACGCAAGCTGGATTACTTTACTGGAAAATAGATTGCAGTTAGCTAAGGATGTTTTAGGTCCTAAAGGAAGTATCTTTGTAAGGTGTGATTGCAATGGCAATATGTACGTAAGGAGTTTGATGAATGAGATTTTTGATGAGGAGAATTTTAAGAATGAGATTGTGATAAGTAGAATAAGTAAACAAGATCCTAAAGTTAAGAAATTTAACACGGCAACAGATTCACTTTTTCTTTATTCTAAAAATGAAAAGTTTTTGTTTCAACTTTTATTTAAGAAGTTATCAAAAGCAAAAAGTGAAAGGTGGCATGCAATGGATTCTCAGGGGCAAGGCCAACCTCTTTATATCTTTGGATATTTTTTAGAACCACCTAAGAGACGCCACTGGACTTATGGCCAAGAAAATATAAAACAAATGGAAGTTGAAGGTAAAATTAGACTAAAATGTAAAAATTGCGATTATATCCATTATTCAGGTATATGGAGAAGTTGCCCAAATTGTGGAAATAAAGATAATATTAAAATAGAATATTTACTTGCTCCCACTGAAGAAAAGCAAGTTGATTCAAATTGGACAGATATATCAGGTTATACTTCTAATTGGAATTTTCCCACTGAAAATTCTGAAATTCTCTTGAAGCGTGTTATAGAATCTACCTCAAACGAAGACAGTTTAGTCATTGACTTTTTCCTTGGTTCGGGCACTACCACAGCAGTAGCCCATAAACTCAAAAGAAAATGGCTTGGTGTGGAAATGGGAGAACATTTTTACGATGTGATTCTTCCTCGAATGAAAAGGGTATTATCTTATGATCAAAGTGGCATATCTAAAGAAAAAGATGTTAAAGAAAGATATAATCCTCAAAATGCCGGTGGATTCTTCAAATACTATGAACTTGAACAATATGAAGATACTCTAAGAAAAGTAAAATATGAAGATTCTGATCTATTTGATAATCCTTATGAAGATCCTTACAATCAATATGTATTTATGAGAGATTCAAAGATGCTTGAAGCCTTAGTTATAGATTATAAAAATAACCAAGTAAAAATAGATTTATTAAAACTTTTTAAGAATATTGATATTCCAGAAACACTTTCCAATTTATGTGGAAAATGGATTAAAAAAATATCTCCTAACTATGTAGAATTTGAAAATGGTGAAAAAGTAAATATCAAAGATTTGGACTATAAACTTATCAAAAATTTAATCTGGTGGGAATAATGACAAGAATATTTTTGCAAAATATAATTGAAGAATCAAAAAGGTTTGGTGATTTACCGGCTAATTGGAATTCCTTTGATTTAGAAAAATTTTCTAAGAATAAAAAACTTTGGGATTATCAGCAAAAAGCATTAAAGAACGCCACAACTGTTTTATGGAAATATTTTGAGGATTTTGTTGATTATCAAGACGATGAGAGGTTAGAAGTAAATCAGGAAAGGAAACAAAAGTTTTTCAAATGGTATAAAGATAACGGATTAGAAGAAAAAGTAGATATTAAATTAGATAAGAGAAAAAGAAATATTTATAATCTCCTTACTGAATATTACCAACAAGAAGACAATAAAATCCCTTATGAAAATTTTATCAACCGGATGTGTTTTTGGATGGCGACCGGGAGCGGAAAAACCCTGGTCATAATTAAATTAATTCAAATATTAAAAGAATTAATTGAAAGAAAAGAAATCCCCTCTTATGATATTTTATTTTTAACTCACCGAGATGATTTGATAGAACAATTAAGAAAGCACGTAGATGAATTTAATTATTCTAATGACACCAAAATAGATTTAAGGGAATTAAAAGAATATCCGGAAGTAAAAAGACAAAGAAATTTATTTGGAATTACAGTATTTTACTACCGTTCAGATAACTTAAATGATGAACAGAAAGAAAAAATTATTGATTTTAAAAATTATGATAATAATGGAAAATGGTACATATTTTTGGATGAAGCTCACAAAGGAGACAGAGAAGAAGCGAAAAGACAACAAATATGCTCTATCCTCTCCAGAAATGGATTCTTATTTAATTCTTCAGCTACTTTTGTAGACCCAAGAGATGAAATAACCTGTGCTTATAATTTTAATCTTGAAAAATATATTAATGCAGGTTACGGAAAACATATTGGTATTTTAAAACAGGAAATAAGAGCATTTAGAGAAAAAGAAGATTATAGCGATGAAGAGAAACAAAAAATAGTTTTAAAATCTCTGATTTTATTAACTTATGTGAAAAAATTTTATAAGAAGATAATTAAAATTGAGGAAAGTTTATATCATAAACCGTTATTATTAACATTGGTTAATTCTGTAAGTACTGAAAATGCTGACTTAAAGCTATTTTTTAGAGAGCTTGAAAAGATAGGTAAAGGGGAGATTGAGGAAGAGGCATTTAAAGATGCTTTGGGCGAACTTTGGGTAGAATTAAAAGAAGAACCCGAATTTGTATTTGAACCCGATAGAAAAATAAAAATAGACGAAAGAATTATAAAAAATATTTCCAAAGAAGACATTTTATGTCATATATATAATTCAAAAACAAGCGGAGAAATTGAGATATTAAGAAGACTTTCCAATAAAAAGGAATTAGCTTTCAAGCTAAAGACTAGTGATAAGCCTTTTGCCTTAATAAAAATAGGCGATATATCCGGATGGTTAAAGGATGAACTGGTAGGATATGAAATTCAGGAAAGATTTGAAGATGAAAGCTATTTTGAAAATTTAAACAGAGAAGATTCTGAAATTAATATCTTAATGGGGTCTCGTAGCTTTTATGAAGGATGGGATTCCAATAGACCTAATGTAATTAATTTCATAAATATTGGAATGGGAGAAGAAGCAAGGAAATTTGTCCTTCAATCTATAGGTCGAGGAGTAAGAATTGAGCCACTAAAGAATCAAAGAAGAAGGTTATTAGAGCTTTATAATTCCCAGGAAATAGAAGAAGAGTTATTTAATCAGGTTAAAGATAAAGTGTTACCATTAGAATCTTTATTTATTTTTGGTACTAATCGAGAAGCCTTAAAGGCTGTACTTGAAAAATTGGAATTAGAGGGCAAAGGAGAGGGCGGATCCCAACTTACCCTTTTTATTAATAAAGAAGTAAAAGAACATAAATTACTGGTTCCTGTATATAAAGAGGCCGATTATTCTCTTATGAAAAAAAGAGAATTGACGAGCTTTGAAATCAATAAAAAAGAATTAGAAATTCTTAAAAAATACATTGAATTTATACAGGATGATAGAGTATTTCTTATGCGTTATAATTCTGATCCTGAAGAAATTAATATATTAAAGGAAAGTATAAATAATCCGGATAGGTTCAAAGAGAGTAATAAAAGTTTTAAAAACATTGATATACTTATTCAGCGAATATTTAATTATTTTAGTATAAAACCGCAAGAGTTAAAAAATTTAAAAGAATTAGAGGAAGAGATAAAACATTATAAAAATATCAAGGTTTATTTAGAAGATATTAACGAGATTCAAAACAAAATAGAAAAAGTAAAGAGTTTTCCAGATAGGGTAAATGATTTACGAGAACAATATGGGAAAATACCCCAAGAAGAATATACAGAAAAAGTTAAAAATATAAAGAATGAAGAAGAGTACGAAAAAGACCGAAGGAATATTAAAATTAAATACATTGCGCACCATTATTATATTCCTCTGATATGGTCTGAAACTAATTCTACAGAAGAAAAAATAAGTTATATTAGTCATATAATTAAAACTCCTAGCGAAGTAAGATTTATTGAGGATTTAGAAGATTATTTAGCTACAGAAGATAATATATTTAAAAAGTTTGATTGGTGGATGTTTAGTAAATTAGATGAGAGCTTAGATGAAGTTTATATTCCCTACTATAATCCAAATGAAAATAAAATAAGTAATTTTAATCCGGACTTTATTTTTTGGCTACAAAAAGGTAAAAAATACTTTATTGTTTTTGTTGATCCAAAAGGAATTGAACATTCGGGTTGGGCAGATAAACTTAATGGATACAAGAACATTTTTGAAGGAAAGTTTAAAGAGATTAACTACAATGGATTTAAAGTAGGAATAAAATTATTTTTTATCTCAAGAGATGCTTCAACAGCACGTCAAAGATTTCCAGAACACGCGCAATATTGGTTTCGTGATATTGGGAAGATGTTAGAAACAATAATATAATGTTTTTTAATTAGATAAAGAATGTAATTTCAATATAAGGATATTTTTAAATATGCCAATAAATGATTATGGTTTTTTAGGAAAAGATATTAAGCAATATGAAAATGAACTAGAAGTAAAATATAAAGAAGTTTTTGATTTTTATGAAGATATTAATCTTTTTTTACATGAAATGAAGTTTAAAATCGATGTGAAAAATGATGATCTTCAAGGAGGAACGATGGTAGGACTATTTTGTAAGTCCCTGACTACTTTTCAGGCTATTTACATTTTATTTAGACATTATTTATGTAACAATGCAGAGAATTTATGCAGAATATTATTTGAAGAGATGGTTAATGTTGGCTACTGTAGTTTGGGCAAAGATGAGGCTAAGAGATATCTTTCTTTACAATTGGTAAATAATTTTGAAATTATAAAAAAAGTTAGTAAGGATGAAAATAAAAAATATTTTATCAAAAATTTTAACAATTCCTTTTTTAAGGAAAAATCTCAAGATGAGCGAAAAAAAGAAATAATTGAAAAACTTAAAAGTTATGAAATAGAAGACACATTTAATAAAAATGGTGAACCAAAAGCAATTAGCATAAGAGAAAGAATTGAAAAAATAAATTCCAAAGGTATTATGCATCATTATTTAACTTTTTATAGAATTGTATCAAATGGCGTACATTCTTCACCTGATATTCTAGAAAGATATTTAATATTTTATAAAGATGGGCTACTTAAAGAGTTGCGCTGGGGGCCAGGAGCGGAAGATCCTGAAATAAGTTATATTTTTGTGGCAATTCATTTTATGCTCATAATTTCAGAATATCTATCTAATTATTTTGGAATTCCCGAAAAAAAAGATACTGAATCTTTTTTTGAGAAAATGAAAAAATTAGGCAAAAAATATAATTATTTTTTAGAAGAGATTTGATGATAGAGGTAATCTTTATAAATAGATTATTAACTAAATGTAACAAGTGAAGGTCCTTTGATGTATTTTTATTATATTTTTAAAAATATGACACGTTAAATGGTGAGATATAATAGTAGGGACAGATACCTATTTCTTTGACATCACTTTTTTCAAGCTAGGAAGATAATGGGACGTTTCGTTTGTCATATTTTAATAAGTGGCGAAGATAGGATAAATATGTGTCTGTTTCTATTTTAACCAATTATTATTTTTTTGGATTAGAATATAAAGGAAACCATGATATATATGGCAAGTATATATATTTTAAGAAAATTTAATATAAGAATATTTCAATTGAACGAAAAAACTTTACTGACTTTCATGATCGCTTTATAATAATTGATAAAAAACTTGTTTACCATTTGGGCGCATCAATAAAAGATGCAGGAATGAAAGCATTTCTGATAAGTGAAGTAGAGGATAACGAAATCAAGAAGATTATTATAAAGTCTTTTGAAGATAGATGGGCATAACTACTAATTTATCAAACAGTTAATAGCTGGTTTCTCTCTTAGTGTTTTATACAAAATTGTTTCTTTGCTGATCTCACAGGTTTAATGAAACAAAGATAGGTTTATTTTTAGTAAAAAGAAGGATTTTTTAAAAGAAGTGTCGTATATATAGAATATAGCGTTATATTTCTATAATTATGAATAAATTTAATATTTTAACCTGTATGAAGGTAACAGGAGAGACCTTTTCTTCTTTACAAAAAGAGAAAAAGAGCCGAAGAGGAAAGATACCAAAAGTATTTAAACTTTCAGGCAAAAAGACTGTTACCGGACAGAACTCTGGAGAGCTTTATACCAAAAAGCACCGAAGGGGCAATTCCTACGCTTTAGGAAAACCCATACAGAGTTTACTAGAAAGAACTATCTCCTAATTTCTTAGGAAGAATCTTTCAGGCAAAAGGACAGAGTAAGAAAATAATGATATTACTTTCTTACTCTGTCCTTTTTATATTTATTAGGATGTTTATATTTTACCCTTATCATTTTTTATCGCATTAGGATTGAATAATTTTTGTCCTTATATAACATAGTTAGATAAATTTCACATGTATGCTTTTTTCAATAATAAAGATTGACCCAATTTATTTCTTAAGAATGATTTTAAAATTTTTTATAGAGAATTAGGTAAATATATATGTTAATAGAAAATGAAGATTATAATTTTGGTTTTAACAAATTAATAATTGATTCAAAGTTTGATAATATTATTGAAGATTTAAAGCAAATTAATCTGTCTTTGCCCAATATAAATTCTGAATTCGAACAAAATTTGAATGATATAACTTTTTCAAAAAATGGCAAAATAAGTACTTTGGATAGTGAAATTCAAGCCACAAATCTAGATCCTAAAAATGGATTTAAATTTTTTAAGAAAAAGTATACCATTCTTGCATACGATGAGTCAATTAATCGTTTCGATAGTTTAGAAGGAACTGCTTTTATAACCTCCCATTCGCTCGTACTCCTAGATGATGATGATTATATCCCTGCAAATTATTTAACATTCTATTTTTATACAAAATCAAAGGAAATTGTAGATAAATCAAAGTACATAAAATATTCGGAAAGCCCTGAAACCGATTCAAAGATAGATTACACAAAAGATAAGATTCAATTTATTAACGATAGGGTAATTAAAAATTCTATTCTTTTAATTGATGGACCACTCATCGCAGGTGATGCTTATACTTATTTTATAAAACCAATTATTGAGATGAGTGCACATAATATAATTCCTATCTTTTTTGTAAAAAACAGTTTCTCAAATATTTTGATTAGTAGTATTGAATCATTAAAGAATAAATATAATTCTGATCTTCACTGGGCTTATAATTTTTTAAAAAATGGACAAAGGTCAAACTTTTTTCATTATGAAGATGCAATCAATCCTAGAAATTCAAAAGTTTTTTGTTATATAAGGGTTTTTAATTCAAGTCCCCAAAGGGTTGAATTTCATAGCGAAACTTTTAAAAGATATTTTCAATTAATTCCAGAAATATTAGATATGATTTATTATCAGTTACTTCTCCAAGGGAATGTAAATAATCCCCAGGTTCGTCTAATAGCGATAGCTGAAAAATATGCACGTTCTACATTGAATCTTGTCAATATAGGTAAAATATTAAAAGAAGTTGGTATTATACCAACAATAAATCAAAAAAGGTTTGGGTGGTGATATGATGAAATGGATAGTTTTGGGAGAAAAAAATGGGAAAATTTTACTTGTTTCTGATAGGCATACTAATGGAATTCTTCCCAAAGGGTCTTTCCTAACAGTGAAAATAGAAGATGAGAAATATATATTAAGGGTTGAAAACAGTATGCAGCAGGAGTCTTATTCTCCCGAGCCCTTAGTCATAGACATGGATTTAACACCATTGGAAGCCGATAGAAAATGTAGAAATCTTGTTGAAACATACCGTGTTTGTGATATTAATAATCGCAATGATGGACTAGTAAGTTACATTAAGCCACAATCAACAGCAAGATTATCTAATCAGAAAGAAATAGATATTACTTTGGGTAATTTAGAGAGAGGTCCAAAAGTATTTATTGCAACTGCACAATATAATCAAAATCAACTGTTAAGAGATGAAGTAGGTAATTTTATCACTGCTAACCTTCCTGATGAAATGTTTTTTCATCAAATGTTAATATGTGGAAAAACTGGAAGTGGTAAAACCGTAGCGTCAAAATATTTAGCACAGTATTTTGTCGAAAAACTGGGAGGGGCTGTATTAGCAATTAATGTAAAAGATATTGATTTATTACAAATGAATATGCCATCATCACCAAAAACTGAATCAATAAAAAATGAATGGGCTAATTTAAATGAAGAGCCACATGGATTAAAAAATTATATTATTTACTATCCTGCAAATACCAATATAATGGCGAATAAAAAAGTAAATTATGAAATATGTGAAAAAATCACCCTTGATGTTAAAAAAATTGAACCCGAATCACTGATTGGTTTATTAACTAATATTTCTGATGTTGGAGCAATGAATTTACCTAACATATTTCGCAAGTGGCAAGAAGATAGGAAATTGGAAGATAATGAAAATAATTTTACTTTCAATAGTTTTATTAATTATTTTAATAAAGGAATTGAAGATAAATATGGATTTACTACTTTAAACCCAAGAAGAGAAGAATCATTTATAACGTTACATAGAGGTACATTTGATAATATTGCAAGAAATTTGGATATGGCTGCAGAGTTTTTTGATAATGTATCAGCAAGAAGCATTGATGAGAAAGATATATTAGTAAGAGGGAAAACCTCAGTCATTGACGTAGCAGGGAAAAATGGTATTCAATTTGGTTCAATTATTTTACGAAATCTTTTACATGATATAGTTTTAGCAAAGAGAGAATCAAGAAAAGATATTCCTATATTAATTATTATTGATGAAGTCCATATGTTTTACAATGAAAATGCTTCTTACGAGGCTTTGGGAGATTTGGATACTATTTGCAGAACTGGAAGAAGTCAAGAGATTGGAGTTCTTTTTGCTTCGCAAAATCCAAAGGATATACCGAAAGGATTGTCCTCAGTTATTAATACAAAGATATTTTTTAAGTCGGATATAACTGAAGCAAAAATCATTGGTGTCAATATAAGCCTTCAGGAACTGGAAGGATTAAAAAGTGGTTTTGCAATCGTATCAATACATAATTTATCACAATTGAAAGTGATTAAATTTCCTTTAGCCCTTTGCGGTGTAGTAAGTTGATAGGAGGAAAAAATGGAAAAAGACCTCGATTTTTTTCAATTTTGTGAAGGTTTAATTGATGGTAAATTAGAAAAAAGAATCATCAAATTAATATTAGAAAATAAAAGTTCTGATGAGATAGTTGAAACCCTAGTCAAAGAACATAGGGAGGTTGATAAGAATGCTAAACTATGATTATGAACTCATTCGAAGCGAATATGATAAAGAATACAGTAACAATCATTTGATGCCTAAAAAAAAGTATTCACCATCTTTTTCTAAGAAACTCAATAATCTTTCTTTAATAAGAGGTAGAAATTCTAAAGGAAAGAGCACCTTACTTCATATTATTGCTTTAGGTCTATATGGATTGAGAAATGATAATATACATAAATCTTTAACTGACAAAATGAAAGCTTTGATTAATTCGAGTCACCAAAAACTTGTATTTGATTTCTCAATTGAAAGTGAGCAAAATAATTTAAAAGTTATTTCCAAAAAAAAGGATTTTGATTCTGATGAAATTATAGTATACGAAGTTGATAAAAAGGGAACTGAGATACCACTTTGTTTTGAGTCATTTAGAAATAAATATCAACTTATATATGATATTCCTAATAATCCAATTGGTCGTTTATATGGATTACTATCAGAATTACAAGAAAACCAAAGATCATTAGGCAATAAATTAATGCAGTTAAATTTTTCTATAAAAAATATAATTCAAGATGTAAAAAATTCAAAAGACCCAAAAATAATTAATGAAATTGAAGATAAAATTAATGTATTAAGTGAACAAATTAAAAAAGATTGTATTGATTATGTAAAAACCAAAAAATTACTCAGTTTGTTTGAGGGATATACCTATTTAAAATATTTCTTTGAATATAAAGAGAAAAAAGATCAAGCAGAAATCGAATTGGAAAAACTAAAAAAAGCAACCAAAAGTAATATCGATCAAAAGAAAAAGAATTGGAAGGAAGAGGAACAAGATTACAAAAAAGGGCATGAGTATATTAATTTGATGATTGGGAATATCAATGATTTAATTTATTCAATAAAGAAGAATTTAAAAAACGAGAAAAAACATCTTTTTCAGATAAATATTCTTGAAAAATTAGATATTAAAAAAACTATGTTGGATGAAGACCGAAATGAATCGATTATTAGTATAATAGGTTATTACAAAGAACTTTTTGAAAATGATAAAGCAAATTTATCATCTAGTAACAAATGTCAGGAGGCTGATTTATATAAACATCTAATCGAAATACTAAATGAATATATAAGTCTTGATATTGTATTGCCTGGAGTTGAGAAAAGCATAGCAGATTTTGTAAAAATATTGAAAGATGAATGGAACAAATATGAAGGACTTGGAGTTAAACGAGAGAATATCGAAAATGTGTTAGAATCGATTGAACATATTAAAGCAGGAAGAGAATATTTTATTAATAATAAGTTTGCAGAAAAAATGAAAGAATTTATAAAAAAATCTTCTAATAGTGAATCACAAAAATTAACAGAGCAGGAATTGAACATTATGGATATGAAGATGATAAAGAATAAAATTGAAAATTATAATCAAAAAATTGATTTATATCGAAACAAGTTAATTAAAGTTAACGAAGATGTTAAAACTGATGATTTCTCAAATATTAAGAACAGCCTTAGACAATTAGTGAAAGATCCTATTATAAGAGAATATTTAGATTGGGAAGAAGATCAACTTATTCAGAAAGTAGATAATTTATTAGAAGAGGTAGATGAAAAAAATAAAGAGATTGAATCAAAAAAAATCCGATTAAATAATTACAAAAGAGACCATACATCTCTTAATTCCAAAGAAGAACATAGATATATCAATAATTATGCATTTCTAGATGAATTATTTAATTCTACTCAAAAATTAAGTAGTTTGATTTTAAATGATTTTGAGTTATATATTGGGATGATGAGGAATAAAAATAAACAATTTTCCAATCATATGTATTCTGATTATGTTAATCAGGTATCAAAATATTTAGCGAACAAGGTTGGGACAATAAATTATGATGTTAGTATTTTAGAAATTAATTCAATCGATCTAGTAACTGGAGAAATAAAAACAAAAGATAATAGGATAATACACTTAAGTGATTTGGGTGTAGGACATGGCCAAGCTGCTTATTTAAGGGGCATTCTAAATTCAAGTGACAATAGAAAAATTATTGCTTTAATTGATGAAACAGCAATGATGGATAAGGATACGATGGATTCAATAATCAATAAAATGAGGGAACTATATAATGAAGGAAAATTACTACTGGGCTTAATTGTTAGGCAAGACGAATATGAAAAAGTAGAATCCCTTATATAGAAAAATATTCAAGAATTATGAGGAAAAAGATGAAAGAGGAAGAAAAATTATTTTTGAGTAAATATTATGAAAAAGCTAGGCAAAAATATCTATTAGAAAAACAGAAGAATGTTACCAGTATATTAATTGGGTTTTTAGAAACAAAAAATAATATCAGATACAACATATTGAATAGTGCATCTAGAAAAGAAGATAAGATTTCAATGGATACAATTACAAACTTATTAAAACAAGGATTGATTAGACGAGCCGACAAAATAAACAATTATGTGATTACTGCAAAAGGAATATGGCTAATGGAAAAAGAAAATGATGATATTAATTTGGAAAAGTTAATAGATTTTTTAGATAAAAAATATTTTAATTTATTTGGAGGGAATAAAAGTCTCAGTGATAAAGAGAAAATCATGTTATTATTTATGATTATTTCACGGTCTTTTTCTGAGAAAACTCCAATAGATTTAAAAAAAGAGAATAGAACAAAAGACACCATCGAAACAATAATTATCCAATCGCATCATTTGTTAAAAGACAATAATATTTTGAAAAGTTTAGCCGAGAAAGACTTATTAAATAGGAAAGGAAACGAGCATCCTGTAAGTGATTTTATAAGACATAGAGAGGCATTGGTAAGAAAAACTAACAGTCTTTACAAAACATTGAGAGATCAAAAATACTGTCTGGATTTATATATAGATGGTAATTTTAAAGTCGAGGAATTAGCTTATTTGTTATGGCTAATTTTCAATACCAATATGAATATTCAAATCCAAGAAGAATTTTTAAAATTTTCTGAAAACATATATCAAAAAAGTATTTTCCTTTATAATACAAAAGAATTTACTTTTTTCCAACCAAAATATGATGATGAAATTAAAAAAGCGTTTGACGAGTATTTTATTAACATGAGAGTGTGGAATGAACTCAAGTAGTAATAAAACAGAGAAATTCAAAGGGGTCAGAAGTAAAATCTTGGGGTCTATAATTGTAAACAACACTCAACTATAGAATATTCTAGAAAACAAGGGGATGGTTCTTTGTTTGACAATTCCCAATTACCCTTGGCAAAGCAAACTTTTATCGGGATGATGATTATACCGAGGAAACAAGAAGAATAAGAAAAGAAAAATATATCACATCATGACAGAGGTACAAGCTAATAAAGATATTTGTAGATGATGAGGATTATGAAAAATTCATTGATATTTTTAATGAGTATTGTATGCCATTACAAATGAAAAATGAATTCTAAAAATGTTTAAAAGAACTGGATGGAAACTCTTTAAAGCAGGTATCCAGATTGACCGAATTGACGGTAAACAAGATCTTTAAAGTATAAAACAAAGAACCGTCCCCTTGTTTTATCTTAGAAGGATTTTTAAACGATGGATGATAAATTTAATAAATGGAATAAGTGGATTGATGTGATTCTCTCAGAGATTACAAGACTATCGATTGATAGAAATATTTTCTGGGAAGTTCAAGAAATAATAAAAAATAATCCAAAGATACAAAAACCCAGTAAATTTTATAATTTTTTAAGAAATATTTATGCTGCATCAGCCTTAATGGGGGTTCGCAAGCAAGTAAAGATTGATAAAGATAGTATATCGTTCGCAAGGCTTTTACAGGAAATTTGCGATACCCCTAAAACCCTTTCAAGAAAGCGATTTTTTGCTAATTATAAGGGGAGTACAGTTGAGAAAATTGCTAAACTTATGGAGAGCACGGTTGAGGATTTTGAAAGTAGAAATTTTGATCAATTTGCAGGCAAAACGGTAAACTATGTCGATCCTGAATTAATCGAATTGGATTTAAAAAAACTTAAATTAGAAGCCCAGAAGTGTGAAGAATATGCAGACCGAAGAGTTGCACATTTTGATAAAAGAGTAATATGCAATATTCCTACATATGAAGAACTTGATAGTTGTGTAGATTATTTGGAAATACTTATGAAGAAATATTATCTCTTATTTCGTGCAAGTGCTTTAACTTCTATATTGCCAGTAAGTCAAAATAGATACGATTGGAAAGTAATTTTTAAGGAAGTATGGATACCTTAGTCGAATTAAATAAACTAGAAGAAAAGTTCAAATCAAGAAATAAGTTAATGTAAATAATTATCCCAATCAACCAAAATAGTAGGTGGTTAAAATTGTAATGCTCTCTATTAAACGTAAATATTTAAAAAAATTATTAGGAGAAGTCTAAATATGTCTTTAAAAAATAAAAATAAAGAGTTAATAGAAGAAAATGAATTAAAAAAAGAAGTTAAACAAAAGCTAAAAGAAATAACTCAGTTAGATGATAATTTGAAAAAGAATAAAAATGAAGATATTAAACAAATGATTAAGTATTATAGAAATATGACAGTTGAAACTGAAGATAGAAGAACGAGACTTAATAGTGTTAATTTACAAATACTTGCTATTTCAGTTACAGCCATTGTTTGGATATTTACTAATTGCCAAAAATTTGACAGCATCCATTTAGGAGATTTTTATTATATTATTATATTATCAACTCTTACAATACTTGCTGGAACATCTTTTATTTCAATTTTTTGTTTTTCACTCCAATCAGCTTTTAAATATAAATTTTCAAAAATAAAGGAATTTGGAAACCAATGGAAATGGTTTTACCTTGGAAATGAAGAAATTATAAGAATCAATGCAAATCCATTATTTAAAAATAATTGGAAAAATTCTTCAAAACCATACTTAAAAGGCTTATCAATTTTTCTAAATAACTACGAGAAGGAAGATTTAAATAAAGAAATTACTGATAATATACAACAATTATATTTGCTACAAGTACACAATTATTATAAGAACAAGTTTTATTTTCAATTAAATAAAATATGGGCATTTTCGGTTAAATTTTGCTTTGCAATAATGCTCATGATCGTAATCATTTTTATTATTCTCAATAGATATTAATTATTTCTTCTAAAAACAGAAAATGGGGTCAAATCTTTATTCTTGACAGTGAATCAAACTATTTCTCAAGAATAAAGATTTTATTCCCGGAAGTTGTTTTAAAAACCAGTTGAATCTGAATGATATTTGGAGACCGTAATGAAAGATAAGATAATCCTGATAACCGGTGCAAATAGAGGTATTGGTAAAGAAACAACCAGGGCTTTGGCCAAAAAAGATGCTACTATCATTATAAAAAAGAAAAAGGGGTCAGGTCTCTACATTTGACATAGAGGACTGTAATGTTCAATGTGGAGCCCTGACCCCGAGAATCCCCTCAATAATAAGGAAGGTGTGCTAAGTCTATAATACGGTAATTTTTCTCGGCAAACCTATAGGATCTGAGAAGTTTCTTAACCGGATGGTTGAGACTTTAGTTAAAATTGGATGTGCTGTATTTTCTAATAGCTAATAAAAATTATTATTTTAGGAGGGAAAAATTTTGAGTAATACAAAAATGCAAGATAAATATTTACCATTTAGTAAAGAAGAATTGTTGTTACACTTTGCTCCCGTAGGGAAAGAGTGCGAGCCAAACGAAAACCAGTTAAATTATTACATACGAAGTATTGAAAATTACGAGAAATATAAAGAGAATAACAATAGCATACAGGGGAAACCCTTAAGGGAAACAAGAGAACCGTGTCAAATTCAAAAAGACGAGCGGCTTTGGACAGTTAATACCTTAATGAATATTTTTTATAGCTCGAATCGTGTTAATGATTTATGTTTGTTATTTGAAAAAGCTTTTGGAAAGAAAGTTCCAACCTCTATAGAAATCGATAGCTGGAGAGAATGTTTCAACAATGATAATTTAGAATTATATTTTGAAGTAGATTTACCATCCCCTCCTTCCTATAAAAATAATTTGTGCTCATTGTATGAAAAAGGAAATATTCAGGAACACCAAATAATACCTTTTATTATAGCAAGTGCACATAGTAAGAAAACTATAGAGGGATCAACTCAAGTTGACGCAATAATATTAAATCCAGATAATGGGTTTAGTGTTTTAATTGAATCAAAAGTATTGTCAGATATTTCAAATAGTATTACCTATGATGTTGTTAGAAATCAGATTGCGAGAAATATTGATGTTCTATTAGAGAAAAATAAAAGACTTTGTCATCCTCTAGACAAAAGAGATCCAAATAAAAGTTTATTTTTATTATTAACTCCTAAACTTTTTAAAGAAAACCCAACAAGTCGTTTATATGGATATAAAATAAGAGAATATCAAGATAAAAATAAAGGGGTAGATGCTTTAAAAAGAGATTTACCTCATAGAGCAAAAGAAAAGCTGCGGAATATACCTTCCAGAATTGGTTGGTTGACCTGGGAAGATTTTAAAGAAGTTAATAAAAAATGTTCTCCTTGGTCATTAGAGAAAGAAAATTATTTATAAAAAAAGAAGCTATTTTAATGCGAAAGAGGATAGGGCAATATTAGATGAATATGGACACATCCTCTTTTCTTGGATAATTGATATTTTACTTTTAAATTAGATAAATAGAACGCGTCTCTATTTTAAAAATAAAGAGGGTATTATAATGAATTATCTGACCAAATCTCTATATATGAGTGGACAGCAATGCCCAAGGCTTTTATGGTTTTCTTCTAGAAATCAATTGCCAGAACTTTCTTTATATGACCAACATAAATTTGCCCAAGGAAGAGACTTTGAGAAATATGTAAAAAAACTTTTCCCTGACGGTTTAGATTTAGGCAATCTTAATTATGGCGAAAATATTAAAGAGACTCAAAATTTAATTCGTCAAAGTAAGACCATTTTTGAAGCATGCATGGTTTATAAAAATCTTTTCTTTAAAGGTGATATCCTTGAGCCTTCAGCTGATGGATGGAACCTTTATGAAATGAAAGCATCAACGGAAGTAAAGAAAAAGAAAGAGTATATTCCCGATTTGGCGTTTCAAAAATATATTTGTGAAAAAAACGGGATAAAGATAATAAATTGTTTCATTGAATATATTAACAAAGATTATATTAAGCAAGGGAATATCAGTCCAAATGAATTGGTATTGCAAGAAGATGTAACCGGGGAGGTCAATCAAATTGATGATATTGAGGAAAACTCGGAGAAATATATTGAAACAATGGAACAGGCGAAACCTCCTGAAGTCTCAATATCTAAAAAGTGTAACAGGCCGTATGAATGTCCTTTAAAAGATGAATGTCGGAGTAATCTTCCGGAATATCATGTTTTACAGTTGACTAACTGGCGGAAATATTGGGAGTTATTCGAAGAGGGGATATTAGATATCAAAGATATCCCAAAAGACGAAATATTCTCTTCCAACAAAGACCGGGTCATTAAAGAAGCAGTTGATGGAAATAGAATAATAATCAATAAAGATAAAATAAGATGCTTTTTAAAAGAATTACAATATCCGTTTTATTATTTAGATTTTGAAACATTTGATACCGCAATCCCCATATTTGATCAATCAAGACCATACCAGAAAAT
>Ga0268277_1001001_pt1 | contig 20829 bp, 16 predicted proteins | sample saktaG_5_FD_190132 | JGI IMG/M metagenome (GOLD analysis project Ga0268277, IMG submission 190132) | Saline water microbial communities from Sakinaw Lake, British Columbia, Canada - sak_2010_1_5_50m | ecosystem: Environmental > Aquatic > Non-marine Saline and Alkaline > Saline ...
ACACCGGTACTGAGTGGCACATCACGCCGCTTTCGCCGCTTCACAAGCAGATCTTGAGATACCTTCACTTGCCACTATCGCTTTACCCTGACTTGGCGCGCTATTGAATAATTCGAGATAGCCCTCTCGGATTTACGCGAAACTACAGTTGAACGTTCTCACTTCGAATGGTTTGATGTCAAAGCGTAAACAGCCGGAAACGAGGTCGGCCTGGCCAATTTCGTTTTCGTAGGGATCGCACTCTATGGCGCGGGAAGGGGGATGGAAAAACGTGACGTTCACCGTACCGCGTCGGTTCTGGTCTTCGTAGAGCCTGAGAATAAGCCCGTCTCCTTTTTCTGCAATTTTCAGCGCCGATATCATGACATGATCACTGACGATGGACAGGAAAGAGCCGGTAGAATCAAGATTGCCGTCCCCTCCCGCTATGGGAATGGCCATCAGTGGATCGTTGAGCTCCCACGCCCGGCGCGGTGCCTCAGCCTGCCGCCAGTCACCCCGATGGGGATACAGGCTATAGGTAAACGAATGGTGCCCCAAATCCGCCGTCGGATCCGGGAACTGTGGCCCCCTGAGCAGAGTGAGCCGCATACGATGGCCAAAGATATCGTAGCCATACTTGCAATCGTTCAGCAGACTTACCCCATAGTCACCCTCCGAAAGATCAGCCCACTGGTGACCACAAACCTCGAACTTGGCAGCGTCCCACGACGTGTTAGCGTGAGTCGGTCTTTCGATGTAGCCATAGGACATATCATAGGTGGCCCTCATGGCATTCACATTGACCAGAAATCCGGTCTTCAGTAGCCGATCTCGCTCTCCCCATTCGATCTCCGTCTCAAAATCTATCCTCGGCAGGCGGCGATAAAGGATGATCTTCTGCACCATCTTCGATTTCATAAAACTGCGTTCCTGCCGCAAAACAAGCCTCACCGGGCCGGTTTCAACGACTTCAGAACGCTGGACGGGTGGAACCTCAAACTCGCGGTCTTTGTACATGGGCACAATATCCCAGGCGGCATAACGTCCCGGCACATCTTCGAACAACTGGAACTTGTTGCCTTCCTCTATAACCTGGCAGTCGTTCTTTTTGTCATAAATCCCAGAGATTGTTCCCTGCTCATCAAAGCGGACCTGAAAGAATTCGTTCTCGATTGAGTCGTCACGCACTGCAAATGGAGTGCTACCATCGGGTTGGCCTGCAACGAGTCTGTAGACCGTATACCCCATCGGCGGGACATCACGCGCTTCGATCAGCACTCTCACCCGTCCGTCGTCTTGGCTGAGAACCTGGAACGGAACGTCGTTCCCGTTGGCATCCACGATCTTGAAAGAAGGTTCGGGCGCTGTCTTGAACTCCGCGTCAACTACATCCGTCCTTTCCCACGGCTGCATGTTGAACACCGCCACAGCAGCGGCGTCTGAACTGATTTGATTCCCGATATAGCTCAACGCTGAGGTCAACGCCTTGTCGCCCTTTTCGAAAACAGCTTCGTAATCTTTAACAGCGTCGTGAAAAGCCTGAGTGACGTGTGAACCAGGCAGGATATCGTGGAACTGGTTTTTGAGTATCAACTTCCAACCTTCGTGCAAATCTTCCCCTGGATAACTGCCGCCCAGCAGACTGGCCAACGCTGACATGGCCTCCGCGTTTCTGTATAGTATTTCCGCTTTACGATTGTGTTTTTTCAGACGCGCCTGGGTGGTGTATGTCCCGCGATGTGTTTCTAAATAGAGCTCATCTTTCCAAACCGGCAAGCCTTCTGCTTTAGCTTCTATCCGCTCGAAGGCCTCCTGGCCACGAGTAAACAACGATTGGGGCATACCGGGCATGTTTTTATATCGCCGTCCGGTCAGAACGTCCTCGCGGTTTGGCCCGCCGCGGCCGTCGGCGTAACCGTAGTTGTAGATTACTTCATTGCACGCTACTTTCTGCTTGTATTCATTCCAGTTGGTGAGCATCACGTCCGCGTCTATGCTCGCCCCAAAGTGTGTGGCTGGCAGATGCGCCAGGATGCGTGAACCGTCCGGCCCTTCCCACCAGAAGGTGTTGTGAGGAAACTCGTTGGTATCGTTCCAGATCACCGGTTTGTTGGTGATCAGGAACCGAAAACCGGCCCGTTTGAGAATCTGAGGGATAAACCAGGCGATGCCGAATACGTCCGGCAGCCAGCAAACAGACGACGTCGTTCCAAACTCTCGCCGCGCGAACTCCCGCCCGAATTGGAGTTGGCGCACAAACGATTCGCCCGAAATCAGATTACAGTCTGGCTCAACGTACATCCCGCCGATGACTTCCCAGCGGCCATCTTTTACGCGCTCTTTGATCCTAGCATAGATTTCCGGATACAGACTTTTCAGGTCCTCATAGAGCTTCATCTGGCTTTGACAGAAAAGATAATCCGGGAACTCACGCATCATGTTCAGCGTGGTAGCGTGCGTGCGACCGATTTTCCTCAGAAACTCACTATAATCCCACTGGTACACAAAATCAAGGTGGCTATGACCTACCATGTTCAAACGGCCATCGTGTTTGAACCGATCAGAGTTGTAGATATTCTCACGCACGTAAGACCGCACTTTCATCACACTCGCTCTGAACTTCTGGCGGTCCCCCTCGAAGCCTGCCCTGAGGGTAGTCGAAGGGTCAATCAAAGAAATCGCTTTTTTGAGTTCATCAAACAGAAAGGCGCGCACCTCGTTCCCTGCCTGGGGGGTCATCACGATGTCATAAGCGCACTGGAGATCGAAATAGGCATCCTCGATGTCGCGGTCAAGCACCGCCAACTCTGCCACACTGAACTGATGTACAATCTTAGGAATCTCCATCTCGTTGACGTACTGCTCGATCTCTATCTGTAGCGTTTCACCGCCCTTCATCTGTTCGGCCAGAAAAACCACCTCGTGTTTTGAGTCCAGCCCGGCCAGTTGTTTTCCATTGAGAGTCAGCAGTCCCTCGCCGCCGGGTTTAAGATGCAGTACACAGTACTTACCGCCAAAGTTTTCTGGGACCTTTGCTTCGCAGCGGAAAAACGCAGTGCGGTTCTCGCCTCCCCACTCATCCCCGATCTGGTATGGTCTCCATTGCTGGTCGAGCCATTCGTAATTTCCCGGTCGGTGATATATCGCTTCCCGTATGTTCCAGTCTTCGAGTTTTAGAATCTCCGAAAACCGTGCTGCCCTTATCTTCTCAATTTGTACGCCCATCCACTGTTGCGGTGTATAAGCACTCCGCATCTTATCTTTGATTCTGACCTGGTCCATGTTGAGTCTATCTCCTGATTAGGAATTTTCTGCGAAAAAGGGGGGCAGACCCTCTTGAGCAAACGGGGAATCAGGGAAATAGGGAATCAGGAAATGAGGGATCAGTGGCTGAGTGTCCACTCCTGTTTCCCTGATTCCCTGATACCTGATTCCCCATCACACCTGGGAGTGAAGCCGGGGATTGCTCGCCTCATCGAAGCCCAGATGGATCAGGTACAGGGAGAGAAAGAGGCACATGAGGGCAAGGATCGGGGTTAACCACCACCACCAGAGGTTCTGCAAGATGGCCGAATAGCCGAGGGCCCAGTAGATCATCATGCCCAAGGTCATCTCTCGCTGGGGACCCAACCCCAAGAGGGACAGCCCCGACTCGGCCAAGACAGCGGCGATGAAGGCATTGACGAAGTTAGCCCCCAGCCACTGTAACATGTGGGGCATCAACTCGCGGAAGATGATTTCCAGGCCGGACATTCCTGAGAGGCGAGCGATCTGGACGAAGGCCCGCTCCTTTAAACTCAGCACCTGGGCCCTGACCTGACGGGCGGGCGAGGGCCAGGCAAAGGCCCCGATGATCAGAGCCATGGTCTGCACTCCCACCCCCTTCACCAGGGAGGCGATCAAGATCAGGAACACGAGGGAGGGTACCGAGAGGAAGACGTCAATCAAGATCCTCAGCACGGCGTCAACCGCCCCTCCGAAGTAGCCACTGATAAAACCGATGAGGGCCCCTATCAGGGTACCAAGGAAGGCCGCGATCAGGCCGACTTGCAGAGAGTTGGGCACGGCTTCGCTCATCTGGATGGCGACGCTTCGCCCTAGAGAGTCGGTGCCCAGCAGCCCCCCTGGTCCCGGGGGAAGTCGGGCGGGGAAGCTACCGGTACGACGTTGCACGGGGTCCACAAAGAGGCTCCCCGCTACAGCCACGGCCAGCAACGCCAAAAAGATGATCGTTCCAATGAGGAACTTCCTGTTGCGCAGGAGCTCCCCCGCGTATCCCCGCTGTGCTTCAACTCGAACCTCAGCCATGGCCTATCCCCTCCCTGCCTGCTGGTAGCGTATCCTCGGGTCAATCAGGGGGTAGACCATGTCAATGACGAAATTAGCCAGGGCTACGGAGAAGACGATGAGGAGGACACCGCCCTGTATCACCGGGAAATCAATGCTCGTAATGGAGTTGTAGATTACCCAACCGAGGCCGGGGTAGGCAAAGATCACCTCGGTGATGAGCGCCCCTCCGACGATGCGGCCCAGAGAGATGGCCAGGCCGGTCGCCTGGGGCAGCAAGGCGTTTCGGAAGGCATAACCCCAGAGGATGCGCCGGTTGGAGAGTCCCTTAGCCTCAGCCTGCAGGATATAGTCCTCACCCTTCAAGGAGGTGATCAGGCTCCGCATGGAGAGGAACCACCAGCCCAAGGAAACAACGATCATGCTCAAGGCCGGTAGCGCAGCATGGCGGAGCACGTCCAGGGCAAAATCGAGAGAGAGTTCCGGGCTAAGCCCTACTGAGTACGCTCCGGAGAGAGGGAAGATCCGCCATTGGAAGGCGAAGAGGAAGACGAGGATGATGGCCAGGATGTAATAGGGGATGGTGTACAACACCAGGGCTGCCCAAACGAGGGCCTGAACGAACCGTGACTTTCCTCCCCTCCATCCCGCCACGGCGCCGATCAGCGAGCCCAGCACCCAACTGATCAGAGTCGTCAGCATCAGGAGGCCGATGGTCCAGGGGATCGCGGACGTCAGAATGTCAGACACGCGGGAGGGAAAGCTACCGATGGAGTAGCCCAAATTTCCCCGGGCCAGCTCTCGCAGGAAGCGAACGTACTGTTCCCACAGACTCTTGTCCAGGCCGAAGAGACGGTTGTACTCCTCAATGAGCTGCGGGGCATTCAGGCTTCCCCCGGCGGCTGCCATTCTGTTGAAGACAGCCAGGAGGGGATGGCCAGGAACGAGACGGGGCACGAAGAAGACGATAGTGATGGAAATGAAAATTGTCGCCACAAAGATAACGAACCGTTCCGAGAGATACCTCAAGTAAGCAATCATTCATCCCATTCCTTGCAGTCTAACGACCTGGGCATCAGCCGCGCCCGGCATTAGCGGTGGGCCATCGCTGACTCAAACCGTTGCCGACTAGAGCTACCAGAATTCCCGCATGGGTAATGTGTCGGCTGCAACCTGTTGCTGGGGCGTTCTGCGCCTGTTTCCCCTACGGTGTAACTCCAGGATATGGCAACAACTGTAGCCCACTAATAAAGCGATAATCGCGTTGGTTCTTTGAGATGAAAGGCCGATTCAACGCCATTGCGGTCGCTGCAATCAGGGCGTCAGGTATCATCAAGCCGTGACTCAACCGATACTGACGCAAAAGCTCAAGCGCGATATCACACACTGTCTCACTCAGTTTGAGCACTTGGAAGCGTTTCAGAAAACGCTCTATGTTACGCAGTTCTGCTTTGTTCCGACAGCCAACCAACAATTCCATCTGCGTTATCACACTGACGGCCAACACGGACTGACCCTCGATTTGGGAAAGGCAATCAACTGCCTCGCTGATTTGGTGCGCTGCATCAATCAGAATGTCGGTATCAACGATAGTTAACCCGTTCACAGGGTACGCTCCCACTCGCGCTGGCGCAGACTGCGTACCCATGCGGTGCTATCTTGCATGTCCTCACGATCGCGCCACATGCCGATGAATGGCTCATCGGCCAACTTAGTTCGTCTCGTTTTCCTGACAGGCTGCGTGGTCGGGTAACGAGCTTTCAAGAAGGCTATGAAGTCTACGACTTGCTTCTGTGCTTCTGGTGGTAACGATGCTATTTCACGAAAGATATTCGCAGCTTCCATAATTCTTGACCTCACTTCCACGTAATTCGACTTTGTTCAGAACCGGTCTATCTGCCGGATGCAGCAAGTCAGGATGGGGGAGCGGCCCCCATTGAGGACCGCTCCCCATTCCTTTGACCGCACTCAGGACGGGCTGCAAGCTAACTGTCTACTTCGCAGGCGTGATTCCGCCAACCCACTCCCCGGTCGCAGGCGCGGCATAGCCGTTGATCACCAGGTTCCAGGTCGCCCACCAACTGACCGGCATGTTCCACGGGTTGTCGGCCGAAGGCCACCCTTCCCAGTAGGTGGTGTTGAAAGGCACCAGGGCAGGCGCTTGCATGCCTGGGATGACGGGCAGTTCATCGAGCCAGATGGCCATGGCCCGGTGGAACTGATCCTTGATCTTCTCCACCTCGGTTGGAGGTGTCGCCGCCATCTCGTCTACAATGGCGCTGAAGGCCTCGTTATTGAAGCGGAAGGAGTTCCGCTCATACCAGGGCGCCATTTCCCCCAGGGGCACGTAGTACTTGCTGTGGAACAGCTCCAGGTTGTCGAAGATGGTACCAGGGCAGAAGGCCTGGTACGCGAGGTCGTATTCGCCCAGCAGGCGCGCGTTGTCTTGAACGGAACCGCTCAAGGGTTGAACCTCGACCTCGATTCCCCCAGCCTCGAGCTGATCGGCCACGACGGCCGTGACCTTCATGGCCTCGGGGTCGCCAGCTTGCACCAGGAAGTTAATGTGTAGCTTCTCCCCAGCGGCCGAAGCCCAGTAGCCGTCCGCCCCTTTCTTGTAGCCCGCGGAGGTCAGGAGCTCCTCCGCCTTGGCTGCATCGTAGGTCGCCGTCGGATACTGCTCCCTCAGGTCCTGGATGGCGTCGAAGTACGGCTGCAGGCCATCGTAGGCAGGCCAGATACCCCAGGCAGGCACGGTCGACCCCTCGTAGGCCAGGTCAACGACGGACTGCCAGTTGATCAAGTAGGAGAGGGCCCACCGCATCTCTTTCTGGTCCCACGGGGGGTTGGCATTTTGAACCAATAGAGCCCTCGGGCACGGATCCAGCCAGGTGTAGGGAGCGTCCTTGTGCCAGGCGCTGACGTTGGGATTCCTGGCGGCCACCGCCAGGAAGTCGCCCAGCGAGAGGATCCCAATCTGGGGGGTGTCAATGTCGTTAGCTGCCAGAGCGAGGGCGACGCTGGTCGGCGAACCGACGTACTGGAAGGTCATGGTCTTCGGCGCTGGCTTCACCCCGAACACCTTCGTGCCCCACCAGTTGTCGTTGCGCTCCCAGGTGATGGCCGTTTCCGTGGCCTTCACCAACGTGTAAGGCCCTGTCCCGATGGGATCAGAGTTCTTGAAGGCCAGGGGATCCAATCCCTCCCAGACGTGCTGAGGCAGAATCGAGATCCCTCCCCAGATGCCTACCGCGGGGAAGGCCTCCCGGTTCTGGTGGTAGCGGGGGTTGGCCGCTGTCAGGTTAAACCGTACGGTGAGGTCGTCCAGTTTCTCCACCGACTCAGTCCACTTGCTCACCTCCGCAGCCCAGGTCATGCCCGGGTTCGCCAGCAAGAGGTCGTAGGTGAAGACGACATCGTCCGCCGTGAACGGCTCACCGTCGCTCCACTCAACCCCATCCCGCAGGTGGACGGTGATGGCGGTGAAGTCGTCGTTGTACTCGTACCCCTCCGCCAGCCAGGGGATGTACTCCCCGGTCTGCAGGTTCTGGTAGAAGAAGTATTCGTAGACCACCTGGTGGATGCCCGACCTGGATCGGTCGGCCACCGTGTAGACATTCAGGTTGGTGGGATCGGAGTACGGCTTGCTTATGGCGATGTTGAGGGTCTGCGCCCGGGCCGTAACCTCAGGGACGGGGAGGCCCGGGACGTATTTCGCCGCTTCCGCGGCGCTGGGGATGAGGAGCTTCCAACCAGGATGGATCAGGCTGGGGTTGTCAATCTTGGCGAAGCTGGGATCCGTCGCGTAGCGGTCGTTGGTAGCGCCGGAGATGGCCCAATAGGCCGGGCCGCTGCCCAGGTACTTCTCTGCCAGGGCCCACAGGGTATCACCCAGCTTAACCGTGTAGGTCAACTCCTCCTGGGCCGGCGGAGCAGCGCTGACCGGGAATACAGTGGCGATCATTGCCACGAGGACGATGATCACTGCCCACTTTTTGTTGGTAAACATTTTTTCCTCCTTGAAATTGTTTTTTAGATTAGGTACAGCCTGAATCATTATCCCACTACCTTATCTGTCCCGTCTCCTCACCTCCTTTCCACGGCTGCACTGGTTACAAGGCCCTACTTAACAGCCCTGTCACTGTGGACAGCTACTACCCCGCCTCCATCAGCGTAAACTTAAGCTCTGAGCCCCGTCCCCGGGGCGGCGCAGCCTTAAGTTTACGGGAATGACCCCGCCTCTGTTTTCGATGGCGCGGTCCTCTGGACAAACACCTTGTCCATTTCGTCATGTCGAATCGAAGAGTGATCCTGATACAGATAACAGGCTGCTGCCCGATGTTGGTTCGTTTGAAACAAAGGTGGCGCTTTTCCCAGGCACAAAGAGAAGGCCTGCGGGCAACGGTCTGCAAATTTACAGCCCATGCCATCGCCGGCCTGTTCTCCGATAGCGGATGCTGGAGCTTCGCCACTCCAGCGGCGGTTTGGGTCCGGCAGGGGGATCGAACCAATCAGCAATTGTGTATACGGATGTTGTGGCTGTCCAACCACCAGTTCGATGTCACCTGCCTCCGCGACGGAGCCGCGATAGAGTACGATGATGTTGTGGCTGATCTGATAGGCCGTTGTCAAGTCATGGGTGATGTAGATGATGGAGATGCCGAATTCCTCGTTGAGTTGGCGCAGGTTATCCAGCACGGTGGCCCGCAGGGAGGCATCTATCATGGAGACAGGTTCATCGGCGACGATCAACTTGGGCCTCAAGAGGAGCGCTCGTGCTACCATTATGCGCTGACGCTGCCCCCCGCTCAAGTGATGAGGGTAGCGCCCCAAGGTCTCCTCAGGGCGCAGCCCCACGGCCTGCAAGACCTCCTCAATCAGCGCCCGGCTCTCGCGCTTAGAGTTCGCGAGGTGAAACTTGGCTATAGGGATGGTGAGGACACGATCCACCGTGTAGAAGGAATTATAGACTTCAAAGGGATCCTGGAAAATGATCTGCACATCCTGCAGGAAGGCGCGCCACTCTGTGCGTGACAACTGGCGCAGGCCTTTCCCCTTGTAAAGCACCTCTCCCCGAGTCGGTGACTCCAGGCCCAGGAGAAGGCGTGCCATAGTGGTCTTCCCACTCCCGCTCTCCCCGACCACACCGGTAATTGATGGCTGCCCGCCACCGATGGAGAGCCCAAAATCCTCCAGGGCAATGGTGGGGTGCTTCTTGATTAACCCCCCGCCGAATATCTTGGTGACGTGTCGAGCCTCAAGCAAAGCCGTCATGACGTTACCTCTTGGCACTCATCGAGCAAGTGGCAGGCCGCTGAGTGGTTGAGCCCTACGGGCCTCAGCACCGGGTCCTCCACTGCACAGCGGGCCATGGCGTAGGGGCATCTGGGGTGGAAGACACATCCTGGTGGAAGATCGAGCAGCAAAGGTGGAGAGCCCGATATACCTTGGAAAACGCCCTTCTTCTCTAAGGTCGGAAGGCTGGCTATCAGCAACTGGCTGTAGGGATGTTGAGGATCTGAGAAAATGTCCCTCACGGGGCCCTCCTCCACCAGCTTTCCCGCATACATGATTCCCACGCGATCGGCAAACTGGGCCATGAGCCCCATGTCGTGGCCTATCAGGATCACGGATGCCCCTAGATCCTCCTGCACCCGGCGCAGGGTCTCCATCACCTGGCGTTGCACCACCACGTCCAGGGCGCTGGTAGGCTCGTCGGCAATGATCACCCTCGGACGCAAGCTGATGGCGATGGCGATACAGACCCGTTGTTTCATGCCCCCGCTTAGCTCGTGGGGGAACATGTCAGCGACCGCCCGCTGCAGGCCAACCCACTCGAGAAGCTCACCGACGCGGTCATCCGACTCCTGCCTGGACATCCGTACACCGTGGCTCTGCAGGCCGTCAACGATCTGGGGCCTGATGCGTATCACCGGATTGAGAGAGTTCATAGCCCCCTGGCTGATCAGCGCGATCCCTGCCAGGCGCAACTGTCGCATCTGCTCTTCGGAGAGGGTCATCACATTGACACCGTCCAGCAACACCCCTCCCGATTCGATTCGGCCAGGCGGCTTGATGAGCCGCATCATCGAGAGGGCCATGGTGGATTTGCCTGACCCGGACTCCCCGATCAGACCGAACCTCTCCCCAGCTTTGAGGCCGAAGCTGACGCCGTCAACTGCCTTTACTGGGCCTTGCAGCGTGTGGTAGTACACTCGGAGGTTGCTAACTTCAAGAAGTGGTTTCATGGGCTTGTCCTGAGTTTATCGAAGGGATCACCGCTGGACACGTCATGGCCGAGTTGCTGACGGCTCGGCTGAGCGTTCGACCGAGCTCACGCCGAGGGCTCGCCGAAGTCGGCGGCTGGCGAAGACCGGCTCGACTTCAGACACAGCCACCTTCCTTGTCTTGAGGCATTCGCCGGCATTTACATCCCATAGCCGCACACTACCTTGATCATCCCCGCTGGCTAGAATATGTTCACTAGGGGAAAACACTACAGATCGTAGTCGCCCTATGTGCCCTTGTAATGACTTGAGAAATCGACCTGTTTTGATATCCCAAAGCCGTACCTCACCATCATCACTACAACTTGCGATCATCATGCCATCAAGGCTTAGAGCAACTGACCATACACGACCAGTATGTCCTTGCAGAGTCTTGATACACCGACAAGTCTGGACTTCCCACAATCGCACTGTCCGGTCTTCGCTACCACTAGCAAGTACTTGACCATCGGGGCTGAAAGCAACAGACCTCACCCAATCGGTATGCCCTTGCAACGTATTGACACACTGACCTGTGCCGACATCCCACAATCTTATCGAGTGATCAACACTGCCACTAGCCAGCATGTGATCATCAGGGCTGAACGCTACCGATCTTACCCAATTAGTATGCCCTCGGAATGTCCTGAGACACTCACCTGTTTGTATGTCCCATAGTCTTATCGTATGATCTTCACTGCCACTGGCAAGCGTCTTACCGTCGCTGCTTAGAGCAATTGACCATACACGACCGGTATGTCCTTGTAGAGTCTTGACACACTGACCAGTCCGAATGTCCCACAATCGCACCGTCTGATCTTCACTGCTACTGGCTAGTATTTGACCATCGGAATTGAAAACGATGGATCTTACGTAGTCAGTATGTCCTCTAAAAGACATAAGCTGCTTACTATCCTTGATTTGCCACAATCTGATTTCATTAGTGGCCCCTACAGCAAGAACTTTTCCATTGGGACTGATTGCTAACGAAAAGACGCTACCAAAGGCTTCTGTGAAAACCGATCTAGATAGATTGGAGTAAGCAAGATTTACGTCGCGCATACTCACGCCTTGGAAATAAGCTTGCTGAATGGTAAGATGGGATAAATCAAGACCATCTAGCTCTCCCTTAAGGCATGAAAGAAGATTGATCATATTTCCGCCAATGTAAGCTGGAGCGATTGGAGAACGAACTCGTATATCAGTGAGAATCCCCAACAACTTAGATTCGATATTTGATTGACTTAAACGGGCAAGCAATTTAGCCACAATCGATCTAAGAATTAGGCGAACTTGAATATCTCTGATATACTCTTTCGCTTGAGCCTTAATTAAAGCATGTGTTCTACACAGGTCTATAACTCCAGAGTCGATCTCAATACATACTTTCTCTATCAACCGGTCGGTTACGTATTCTAAGACCACTGCTTGCAGAGTGAAATGTGGGGGAATCGTCTCAATCAAAGATCTTTCTCGGAGAGACCCAAGAGATTCTTGTAATTCTCGTTGTGTGACTGGCTCTACAATATCAACTTTTAAATCATCCAACGAAACTGGTTCTCGGTTGATCATCAGCCAGTACATCATACTAATTTCAAGTCCTGACAGTCGATTAAATTGCTCATTCAAGAGATCCTGGATTTCCCCAAAAGTAGTTGCACCCTGGTCTAAAAATTTGGTTATGTCACCTCCGAATTGTTCCTTTATAGTCGCGGGAACTATCTTTAATGCCAGTGGATTGCCTGCATAATGAAAAACTAAGCGTGCCACCGCTTCGTCTGTCCCATGTAAGTTCTTGCCACTAAGGATCTTCTGGCCATCCTTTTGCCCTAGTCCACCCAACTGTATTGATCGTGTAGGCGATGTTTTACCTTCTAATAGGCTGATTTCTTTTGGCTTCTCCCGACTAGTTAACACCAAGCAACTTTTGTGAGCGGCTTCTCCAATCCTCTGAATTAGCAAGCCATAGCTCTCATATCCTGCACGATAACGACCTACACGATCGCTGACACGTAGAATTGCTTCAACATTATCGAATATTAGAAGACAGCGGTGTTCTTGCAAGTATTTAACAAGCAGAAGTATTCTATTGTCTATATTTTCTGGCAGATCAATCTCTCGTTGATTCGATAAAAATTTGATGCAGTCTCTCAATATATCCTCAAGGGGTGGTTCATTTCGCAGGTCTCGCCAAAACACATAGTCAAATTCGGCTTGAATCTGTTCCGCTACCTTCTTCGCAAGTGACGATTTGCCAATTCCTCCTATGCCTAATATCGCTATCAATCGGCAATGTTCATCAACAATCCAGCGCTTTAGCTTACCAATATCTCTTCTCCGTCCATAGAAAATACTCACATCAGGGGACCCGTTCCAATCCTGCTGATAGAAATATTCTGATACACCTTCCACGTGAGGTTCAAGTAGACCCTGAGTATCGCGATCCTTCTCGTGTGTGTTTCGTACAGTAAGAACGATGAAGAATATTGTTAATACACCAAGTATAGGCCAGGCTATCCACAAGAAAGGTTGAAGCCAACCAGGAACTTGAGTGGTTGCTATATTGGTTATAATACCAACAGCCACCGTAATAAGTGCAAGCAAGGCATAGAAAAGTGAACGGGATTTTTTCAATTCCAAATTCCTTTGCGCATTCCTCGTATTACACCAAGAAGCTTTCTACTCCAACGGCATGAAGAACCTATCCAACTCTGACTGACGACAACGAAATATCAAGCCGCCCAACTACTTCATATCTGGACATCTGTCCACCTAGTCAACCGATCTGGGATGTTAGGCGGACGTTGCTCCAATTTAGCTCCCTCGTTCGACATGCTAGGAAAAGAGCAGCTCACAGCGTGGCCATCGTCTGGTTCGCAGACGACAGCTTTCAGGACACACCGGCAACTATAGGGCGGCTCCGTCGCAAGGGGAAATGGCGCTGAATGTGAAGTAATGGAGGGTTAAGGCAGAAAGTCCGCCAGTGGAACACCCTTCATTGCTTCCCTGAGATAATCACGGATTTCGGAACGAGGCATTTCCACTAACGGATGCTCAAACTCCATCCTACGATTCAGGATTTCAGCCACTTCTTGAGGCCAATAGGCCATGCTCATTTGGACAATGTCACCGTCCACTTCCCGGGCCAAATCCTTGATTCTACTGCCTCTACCTATGCGGTCAACAATAACAACAGTGGCCATGTACCAATTGGTTCGGCCTAACTCTACCTCACGAGCAAACCTTGAAACTTTGTCCAGTGAGAGCTCAGGGTTCCCTCGGCCAATGAACCCAATATCGAAACGGGCTCCCTGTCCTGCTTGCCAGAGGGCGGTTGCGTCACTCTCTCTTCTTTCCCTCTGTGAGGATAGCCAGAACTCTCGCTCGAACCATCTCGGACCATCTAACCCCGTGAACCGAAAACCAAGGATGTGTAGCAAAGAGCCAAGAACCAACCGCTCGAAGAGCTTTCCGTAGGCTGATTTCTCTGAGCCACGTATCGTCAGAGTCTGCGCCCCAACTGTTCCAAGCAAATAAACCATGAACTTCCAGGTAATATCTGCCACGAGTTCGTCACCAAGCCGCACCTCACCACCAAGATTGCCAAACTCGGCTACGCTCTCGCGAATGACTTCCTCACATGTCGCAATGTAACGCTCTTTATACTCCTCCAGCAGACTGGCATCGTCGCGGAGGACGTTTTGGCTGGCTTTATCTGTAAGGCCAAGCGCCCACTGGGCCACCCATCTCTCAGATTTAGATAGACTGCCATGCTCAAGAATCCTGGCGGCAATGCTCGGAAGCTGCTCAATGAAGCCTGGATGAATGGCAGCACCTTTGAAAAGCATGGATACCGTAGCGGCATTTAGAGCAGCCAATCTACGGCGTGTCAGCATCTCAGTAGAATCTCGCAGGTTTCTGCCCGATAGAACATCAAAGACCACCGTTCTAACAGCTTCCACGCCTATCCTTCTCACCAGGTCGGTGCCGCTGGAATCAAGCAGACTGAGGGATTCTTCGCTCATCAATTCGGTCAGGCTCGTGATTGGTGGGGTCTGCGATTCGCTCATCGAATTTCACCCTGCGCTCGTTTCATCTTGCTCATAGAAGCATGTCATCAACAGAAATAGGCGGACAATTAAGCAATAAAACATCCTGGGCTTCTCTCTTACCCAGCCACATCTTTGCCCGCCGACAGATTTCCCGTGCATATTCGGGATCAACCTCAATTAACACAAAGCGTCTACCCAGCTTGGCAGCAGCTTGCCCCACCGTACCTATGCCAGCAAAGGGATCAAGGACAACGTCATCTGTAAAAGAGTAGTAAGTGATGACCTTTGCTGCGAGTTCCTCGGGGAACACGGCCGGATGGTCTTTGTCATAGGCTGGCTTGATTCGCCAGATATTGGTCGTTTCATATCCATCAGGTATTTTCGAAGCCTGCACTAAATCCTGTTTCGGATGTGCCCGAATATTCCAATCTATTAGACGATCCGTGTGCTTTCGGTACACGAGAACATACTCGGTGACGGGAACTGGTTTGTATTGCAGTGGATTTCGATCTGCTGCGAACCTACGACCTCTTCCCGTTGCCCAACCAGCCCCTTCGGGCTTTTCCCAGATGATGTCATCAATGAAATCGAACCCTTCCTCAACGAATAATCTATGCATATCGAATGGGACAGCAATCCTCTTTGAAGACTCATTCCTACTCGTTCGACGCACCAGAACGGGCGATACGTTCATGACAAAGAATCGCCCCTCATTCAGAACCCGATGACAAAGTTGGACCACCTTGCGTATTTTCAGAAGATACTCTTCGTAGGTGATATACTCTGTGTATTCGGGTCTTGCATTGTAATATGGCGGCGATGTGAAGATGAGATCAACAGACTCCTCTGGGAAATCCTGCAGAATCTCCTCGGCATCTCCACAAGCTATTGTGTTTCTCAAAGCTGAGATCTTATAGAGCTTGTTTCGAGGTTTGCTCCTTCTCGCAGCCCCCCTCTTCCTCAACAGCCGCCTTTCAAGAATATCCTTGGAAGTTGTCTTGTCTTCGCAAATCAAGGATGTTCGTGCGTCAATGACCATTTCCCCAACTCTTACCCGTTGGTCTCTCCCCACAAGCGAAACACGCCACACATGATACCTATCATCTATTTCCGGCAATCCAAAAGCTATGGCATTCTCTAACCCCACTGTCTTGAGCCAGACTTGCCCAACCTTGCGAGCATCTTCCACCGTGAGGACTTTGTAATCTCTCTGTTCAGCAACTGTCCTGGTTGAATTTGTCATCTTCACGAGTCCCTCTACTGCAACAGGCTAGTCAGTGGCCCAAGTTTACACTAGAAGAACGGGATAGTCAAGTGAGGAGCCACCTAACTAATTACGTAACCCGCCGCAGGTGCAAACAAGCGCCCGCGCGCCTATCTCTGCAACGCAACCACCCCTGCTATCACCAGCGCACCCCCAACGATCTGCGGCCAGGTCAGCGATTCGCCCAGGAACAGAGCGGCCCACAACGTGGCCATCACCGGCTCGATGGTGGCCAAGATGGTTGCCACTGTTGCTTCCAGGAAACGCAAGCCAGAGGCGAACAGTGTGTGGCCAGCCAGTGTAGGCACCAACGCCAGGATCACCAGCCACAATGCTGCGCCAGGTTGAGCAAAGGCGGATACCATGCGCGATGGTGATTGTGTGGCCAACAGGAACAACGCGCCGGCGGCAAAGGCGTAGGTGATAATCGTCCAGAAGCTATAGCGCTTCAGCGCTCGCCGAATGAAGATACTATACAACCCATAGAGCACGCCACTGGCCAGCCCCCACAGCAGTCCCACCACGTTCAAGGACAGGAATTGCGCGTCGAAGATATGCACGATCAGCGCCACCCCTGTGGTCGTCAACAGAAGAGCTATTCCCTTTTGCCGGTTGATCCGCTCACCCAGGAGAGGCCAGGCGAACAGCGCGGCCCAGGCTGGCGCCGTGTAGTTGAGCACAACCGCCACCCCAACGTCAATCAACGACACGGCGTACGCCCAGCTAGCCTGGAGCAACGCCATGCAGACGAGGCCAAACAGCAGAAAGAAAGGGATGTCGCGGGCTCGGATGCGCAACAGTTTCCGGTCTCGCACCCCCAAAAAGCCAAATAGCATCAGCGCCGCCAGAGCGGTCCGCACCGCCACAACGGTGAGCGGCTGCAGACCATAACCCTGGACCAAATGCTTGATAAGTACACCGCTGGTTGCGAATAGGGAGCCCGCCAGCAGAACAGAAATCGTGCCCGCCCGCGGCCCTTTTAGCCGACTCGTATCCTTCACAGCTTAGAGACACAAAAAGGCAGGCCTCGGCGCTTGCCGGGCACTGCCCTGACGCTTACAACGCAGCTTTAATCTCCTGTTGAAATTGGGTGACGTGCTGCTGGACGAGCGCTTCCGCCCGCGCCCCATCCCCAGCCTTCAGTGCCTCAGCGACTCCTCGGTGCTGTTCTATCGCTCCGCGCACATCGTTGAGGCGATCCAGGGCCAGATGCCAAAGGCGTAAACTCGGGGCATAGAGACGCTCCAAAGTCTCGGCCAGGAATTCGTTGTCCGCAGCCTGGTACAGCAAGGCGTGGAAGCGTTCATCAATGGCCATCAAAGCTTCAACATCCCCATTCTGCACCTGCCCCAGGTGCAGGAGTATCGCCTCCATCTGCGCGATTTGCTCCTCGGTGATCCGCTGAGCCGCCAGCCTGGCACAGAAACCCTCCAGGAGCATCCGCACTTCGAAGATCTTCTGCAGGTCGGTGATTTTAATATTGGCCACGAACATCCCCCGCCGAGGAACGATGTCCACCAAACCTTCGGCCGCAAGCCGGAGCAACGCTTCGCGGATCGGTGTGCGTCCCAACTCGAGCTCCTCCATCAGGGCCTGTTCGTTAATCACCGAAAAGGGCGGGAGTTCCAGAGTGACTATTTTCTCTTTGATGAGGTGGTAAGCTTTCTCACTGAGTCGCACAGCCGCTCCTCGTCATTAGCATATCGGTGATATATCTGCGATACATTTCGATTATGCCACACTTCGCCTGACTTGTCAAATCCCTGCGTGGATGGAGAAGCGGTGTGTTTCACTTTGGGAGCGAGACCGAGGGCCGGCCCAGTCTGTCATTGCGAGGAGCGCTTTTTGCGACGCCTGTCCTGAGCTTGTCGAAGGGAAGCAATCTCCAAATGCAGGGGGGGAGATTGCTTCGCCTCGCTCGCAATGACACTTGCCCCAAAACTGAAATGCACCTCGTGGATCAGGTTGGTGCCGCTGAACCTGGCCATCAGCACGGACAGTATGGCTTCCAGGGCTGCCTGTTCATCCATGACCCTGGCGTCGGAGCAGCCCGCGTATCCCCAGGTGGGGATGCCGTACCAGCAGCGACATCACCAAGCCACTGGTCATGGCGATCGGAGCGGCGCCGCCCATGAGCAACCCTGGGGCTGGTATTCGGCCCTGAGTAACAGCTTGTCCACACTGACTGTTTTTATGGTTGTCCCCTCTCCAACTCCTCAGAAAACAACCCGCCCGTAGGCATAAACCTACGGGCGTTGTGGTACTTATTCCTATTCCTATCTTGCCTCTCGCTCTTTCACCACCTCCGCGATCACTTCCTCCGCTGCCTCTGGCAGGGGGGGCACCTGGTGCTCGGCCAGGATCTGGCGGGCACGCTCGTTGGCGCGGGTGGTCATGTCCTGGCGGCCCTTTTCCACCCAGTTGTCGTACCGCATGCGGTCAATCAACGCGGGGCGCCACTGGGCCCACTTCCAGTTGTCCAGGGTGTGGTCGTCGGCCAGGAAGCCGCCGCCGGGTCTGGCACGATGGATGGCCTCGCGGGCCAGGGTGCGCTCGCTGACCTCCACGCCGCCCATGATGTAGCGCACCTCGCGGATGATCTCGTCAACTACCACCAGCATCTCCACTGAGGAGGTGGTGCCGTACTCGATGTAGCCCACGTCGTGCACCAGGTTGCAGCGGGTCAGGAAGGCGGCCATGACCGCGACTGTGGCCTCAATGCCAGCCTGGGCATCTACCACCTTGCTGTCGGTGGCGCCGGCCGTGCCCCACACCGGCAGGTCGTAGTAGCGGGCCAGGTCGGTACAGGCGGCCATGCCCAGCGGCCACTCCGGGCTGCCATAGCTGACGATGGCCGATTTCATGTCTAGCGCAGCGGTGTTCATGCCGTACAGGAAGGGCGTGCCTGGTCGCACCAACTGGCTAAGCGCCAGCCCCGCCAGGCACTCAGCGTTGCCCAGGGCCAGCGCTCCCGCCAGGGTGATCGGCCCACCGCCGCCGGTGTTGGGCGAGGGCAAGCAGGTGACTGGTATGCCCTTCTCGGCGCAGAACAGTACCTTATCCACCGATTCGTCGTTGAAGAGCAGGGGGGAGATCGGCTCGGCGTAGTGCAGCAGGAAAGGTTTCTCGCGCAATTCGGCCTCGCCGCCGGCCACCGCACAGGCGATGCGGTACATGTCCTCCATGTCCTCGCGATTGTTGGCCGTGTACACGTTGGGCTTAACCGAACCGCGGATCATGTTGATGAAGCTGTGGAGATAGTGATCCAGGGGCGGCACGTCCGACGGAGTGCCCATGGACATGACGAAGTCAATCTGATCCAGGTCGTCGCACAACTGGGCGATGCGCCGCACGTCCTCGGCGGTGGCCTTGCGCCGCTCGCCGGTCTCCACATCAATGGTGAAAGGGCAATCGGAGCCAGGTCCGAAAAAGACCTTACTGGCTTCCAGCGGCATGGTCAGCTCGCCCAGGCGGTTGTGCATGGGGATGCGCGATGGGGCCGAGGCGATGGCGTCCATCACCAGGAGCGGCGGGATTTTTATGCGCTCGCCCGACTCCCAGGCCCCGGCTTCGAGGAGCAACTCGCGCCCGGCCTCGTTCTTCATCACGATGCCGGTCCGGGACAGGATGTCCAGGCTGGTGTGGTGAATAGCCTGTGCCTGTTCGTCGGAGAGCATCTGGATGGTGGGATGCAGGGTTTCTACGGGAGTTTGTACTGTCATTGGAGACTCCTATGAAAGTGAAACGTAAAACGTGAAACGTAATGTTTGGGCTTACGTTTCACGTTTTACGCCTCACGCCATCAGACCGCGGGCAACGTCCACCGCCGTAGCTGCATCGGGCGCGTAGGCATCGGCTCCGATCTGCTCAGCGAAGGCGGCCGTCAGTGGCGCACCGCCGACCATGATCTTGACCGTGTCGCGCAGCCCCGCCTCCTCCAGCCCCTCGATGGTGGCCTTCATCCCTGGCATGGTCGTGGTCAGCAACGCTGACATGCCTACAAACTGCGGTTGATGCTCTCGCACGGCGGCCACGAAGTCGTCGGGCCTGACGTCGGTGCCCAGGTCAACGGTCTCGAAGCCCGCGCCCTCCAGCATCATCTTGACCAGGTTCTTGCCGATGTCGTGCAGGTCGCCCTGCACCGTGCCGATGACGTACTTGCCCGCGCTGGGCACATCACTTTCGGCCAGCAGAGGGCGCAGGATGTTCATGCCGGCGTGCATAGCGCGGGCGGCGATGAGCACCTCGGGCACGAACAGGTCGCCAGCCTTGAAATCCTTGCCCACCTCGTCCATGCCGGCGATGAGGCCGCCGTTAAGAATGTCGGCTGGCGACACCTCCTGATCAAGCGCCTGCTGGACCAGGTCAGCAACGACTTTGTCCTCGCCTTTGTACAGGTTAGAGGCGATCTGTTCCAGAATCTGTGAGTTCGTCATGATTCACTCCTTTTAAGATGATTTGAAGGCCACAACGATTGCGATAAGCGCCTCCACCGCGCCGAGGCGCTCAACGTAATCATAGAAGCCTATCTAGATTTGAACGAACGTATTATATTGCCCTATTCTTGCTCTGTCAAATGGCGACCAGCCAAAACGAGCCGAGGTGCCAGGCACTTCCGAAAAGCCTTCTGTCCCAACGTCGAGGGCAGTTTGGGAAACGCTTTTGGGTGTGAAATCCTGGGGGAAAGTGCCTGGCACCTTGTTGCTTTACGATCAACCGAAGCGAGCCCGGTGTTCTTTCCAGGCCGCATCCACCAGCTCCGGATTGGAGAAGATGTCAACAGCCGTCATCGCCAGAGCTTTGGCCGCATCCAGCAGGCCGGCGTGCCCTTCCGGGGAAACCGAGGCAGCGCGGAACTCCAGTGAATGGCCTGCTACCTCTTCGGGCGCGATGGCGACGTAGGGATGCAAAGCCGGGACGACGTGACTGACGTTGCCCATGTCGGTAGAGCCCATGCGCCCGCTGGGCTCTGGCAGTT
>Ga0268277_1001003_pt1 | contig 20812 bp, 19 predicted proteins | sample saktaG_5_FD_190132 | JGI IMG/M metagenome (GOLD analysis project Ga0268277, IMG submission 190132) | Saline water microbial communities from Sakinaw Lake, British Columbia, Canada - sak_2010_1_5_50m | ecosystem: Environmental > Aquatic > Non-marine Saline and Alkaline > Saline ...
CAGGCCTGACCCAAATCAAGGATAAGCTTGCCATAATAACAACGATCAAAATCCAAAACTGCCTTTATTTTCTTCTCCTCCCAAAGAATGTGCCTTTTCCCCAAGTCTTCGTGAATCATACCCGAAGGAAGATCTTTGGAAAATTTTAATAAAAAAATTTCTTTCTCAAATCTTTCTATGAATTCCTTCTTATTTCTAAAATTACTTTTTAGAATAATTCTCTTTTTTTCTTGAAAATATTTTTTAGTTTCTTTTAAGTCCCAGAGATGGTTTCTGGAGTTTTTTGTTTTGTATCCTTTAACCAAAGAGTGAAACCAACCTACTAATTTACCAAATTCCTCAACCTGTTTAACGATTGGGTTTAAAATAGGTTTACTGGTATTATATTCACGCAAATAGCCAAATTTACCTTTATAACTAATAATTCTTTCACCATTTTTTTTGACAACAGGTTTTAATATGAGAAAATTATTTTTAAGAAGATGATCAGTTAACTCCAATTCCGCTAAAATTTCTTCTTTAGATCTCCATCTTTCTCCCTTAGGGCAAAGTCTCAAAACAAACTTTCCAATATTGGAAGTGATTAAAAAAGTAATATTCCCACTGGTAGCCATTGACTTTATCTCCTTAATTTCTCCCAACTCATAATCTTTAAGAATTTTCTTTAAAACTGGCAAAGATAATTTTTGTTTAGTAAGCATAATTTGTTATTTTGAAATTAAACCTAAATTATCACTATATTGAGAACATTTGTCGGGTTCGTCAAAATGGATGTTTTGTAGATAGCTCGACATAGGTGTGAGAGATAAGAGAAAATTTATTTTTTAAAGTGATTTCGACAATTCTTTCTAAAACACATTTTTAACTTTTAATTTTTTAAAAAAATTAGTTATTATAGAATAATTTGATCTTGATAATTCTAAACCGTGAATACAACTAATCATAGTTATGGACAAAAATTGTGTTATCGGTAAAAAATAAAAATGAAGTTTCTTTTATTAAGTCAATGTTTAGAATAAATTTTTTTATGAGGTAAAAAATAATGTTGGCTCTTTTATTTTCCAAACTAAATATCCGCCTCATTTGAATTTTAACATAAAAAAAGATACAATTTAAGAATGTTTAGAATATTCATCGCTATCAACTTGGCTCCCGATACCAAAGATAAACTGGAAGACATAAAAAAAGAAATCCAAGATTCTTTTCCAGAGGAATCAAGAAGGGGATTGATAAAATGGGTTGATAAAAAAAATCTTCATATCACTTTAGTTTTTCTTGGTCCCGTTGAGAAAGAAAATCTTGCAACAATCAACCAAATTATTAAAAAAATAAGCCAAAATAAAAAACCTTTCACTCTAAAAATTAAAAATGTTTCTTATGGCCCTTCTCAAAAAATTCCTCCTCGCCTTATTTGGTTAGAAATAGAAAGAAATAGTGGATTGTCGGACTTAGCCCAAGAAATAAAAGATGAGATAATTAGCGCTAATATCTTAGACAAAGACGAAAAGAAAAATTTTTCGCCCCATATAACATTAGGGAGAATTAAGGAATGGCAATGGCGAAAAATAGAGCCCGAAGAAAGACCCGATATTGAAAAAGAAATCAATCTTAAAGTTAATGTAGATTCTATTGAAATAATGGAAAGCCAGTTAAAGCGAAACGGACCAGAATACATAATAATAGAATCTTTGAAATTAACCTAATTTCTAATTGACCTAATGAAACCCCAATAACCAACTTTTAATTTTTAATTTCCAATTTCCAATTTCCAATTAAATGAATTAATTAATTTGTTTGAGAATTGAGAATTCACTGAGAATTGAAAATTGAGAATTGAGAATTATATGAATATACATTTTATTGGTATTGGGGGAATCGGTGTTTCCGCTTTAGCCCAATATTATTTAGAAAAAAGGGAAACAATAACAGGTTCAGACTTAAAAGATTCGGAAATTATAAATCTCCTTAGAGAAAAGGGAGCTAAAATTTTTATCGGAGAGCATAAGTCCGATAATTTGCCCGAAAATACCGATTTGGTAATTTATAGCCCGGCTATCCAAAAAAACAACCCTGAATTAAAAAAGGCTCTTGCGTTACAAGTTTCAAGTTACAAGTTACAGGTCTTAAGTTACCCTCAAGCTCTTGGCAAATTAACTAAAAAACATTTTACTATCGCTGTTTCCGGGACTCATGGAAAAAGCACCACTTCCTCAATGCTGGCTTTGATTTTAATAAAAGCTGGCTTGGACCCGACAGTCATAATCGGGACAAAACTCAAAGAGTTTGACGACTCTAATTTCAGGGCTGGAAAAAGCAAATATCTCCTTATTGAAGCCGATGAATGGCAGGCCTCTTTCTTAAACTATTATCCTCAAATAATTATTTTGACCAATATTGAAAAAGAACATTTGGATTATTATAAAAATCTAAACCATATTTTGAGAACCTACAAAGAATATATCAGCCATTTACCAAAAGAGGGGATATTAATAATCAACGGAAAGGACAAGAATATTAAAAAATTAATTTTCAATTTCCAATTCCCAATTTTCAATTTTCAAAAAGAGGAACCCAAGGATAAAAAAACTCTTAAAAAAATACTTAAAGTGCCGGGTGAACATAATATTGAGAACGCCTTAGCCGCCTTAGAGACAGCAAGGATTTTAGGTATATCAGATGACATTTCCTTTTCCGCCCTTTCCGATTATCAAGGCGCTTGGCGACGATTTGAAGAATCCAATCATTCTTTTAAAAATCATAAACTACAAACAATAAACTACAAACTAATTTCCGATTATGCCCACCATCCAACGGAAATTTTAGCTACATTGAAAGCAGCTCGGGGAAAATTTAAAAATGAGAAAATTTGGCTTGTTTTCCAGCCCCACCAATATCAGAGGGTTTTTCATCTTTTACTTAAATTCGTCTCTACTTTCCAAAAAATTAAAGATATGGGGTTAGCGGATAAAATAATAATTACCGATATTTTTGATGTTTCAGGACGAGAGGATGAAAAAATAAAAAAGAAAATTAATTCCAAAAAACTTGTGAGGAAAATAAAAAACAATTCAATAATTTACTTGGAGAAAGAAAATCTTATTTCTCAACTAAAAGAAGAATTAAAAAATAAAAAGATTGATGTCTTGATAATGATGGGAGCCGGCGATATTTATGAATTGACCAAAAAATTATCCCCAATTTGATTTGACTTCCTTTCAATCTTTCTCTAAAATGAATGAAAGGTTGAAATTTATTTTAACAAATAAAAAATATGTCATTTCTTTATTGGTTATTTTGGGTTATTGTCGTTTTGGTCGTTGTTGGTTTGATTTTTAGTTACTCAAAAACAAAAAAACAAAAAAAGGAAGAATCCCTCGTTAAGAAAGCGGACACTCCCGATTCAGAAGGTGTTCAGGAAACAGAAACTCCCGACGATTCTGAAACATCGGAAGAGTTTCAAAAGCCCCAAGGACCTGAAATTTAAACCGGATTCATTTTTTCAAACTTTAAAAAACCTGCTTTTTAGAAGCGGGTTTTTTATATTTTCCAAATGCTGTTGATATTTAAGAATATATCTATTAAAATAAAGAAACTAAAGCGTTTTTATGGCTAAAAAAATTCTCATTATAGAAGACGAAGAAACCCTAAGAAGTATGTATGTGGACAAATTCAGCCGGGAAGGATTAAATGTGATAGCGGCTCCTGATGCCACAGAGGGGTTAAGTTTAGCAAAAAAAGAAAATCCGGATTTGATTATTTTAGATATGCTTTTGCCGGAAAAAAATGGAATATATTTTTTGGAGCAATTAAGAAATGACCCCGCTATCTCTAAAACAAAAGTGATTGCTTTTTCAAATTATGACGGACCGGATATAAAAGAAGAAACAAAGAAATGGGGAGTTAAGAGTTATTTGATTAAAACCGGATACACCCCAAATCAAATGGTGAAAAAAATAAAGACCTACCTAAAGTAAATTTAAAATGCAAAATGCAAATATCAAAATGACAAATCAAAATTCAAAAAGAATTTACTAAATTTTGCATTTTACATTGTCATTTTGTATTTTGATTTTTGATTTTTGAATTAAAACAAATTTATTATCTATATGAAAAGAATACTTGCTAAAGAATCTCCTAAGTATTTAGGGAAACAAATCAAGTTGTGCGGTTGGGTAAACTCTCGGAGAGACCATGGCAAACTAATTTTTATCGATTTGAGAGACAAGTCGGGGATAGTCCAAATAGTTTTTCCTCCGGAAAAATACAAATCAGCTCAAGAATTAAGGTCAGAGTGGATACTTGAGATAATCGGCGAAGTTAAAAAAAGGCCTAAGGGAATGGAAAACCCGAAAATCCAAACCGGTCAAATAGAGATAAAAGTAATTGAAATGAAAGTTTTAGCCGAAGCAAAAACTCTGCCTTTTTCCATTGAAAGCGAAGGATATGAAATATCGGAGAATAAGAGGTTAGAATACCGCTACATAGATTTGAGAAGAAACCGATTATTGAAAAACTTAAAAATTAGACACAAGGTAAATCAGTATTTTAGAGATTTTTTAGGAAAAGAAGGATTTATAGAGATAGAAACGCCTATTTTAACAAAATCAACTCCAGAAGGAGCCAGGGATTTCCTTGTTCCTTCCCGATTAGAGGCCGGGAAGTTTTACGCTTTGCCCCAGTCGCCTCAACAATATAAACAACTTTTGATGGTTGCCGGAATAGAAAATTATTTTCAAATTGCCAGATGCCTTAGAGATGAAGACCCCAGAGGGGACAGGCAAGCGGAGTTTACCCAATTAGATATTGAGATGAGTTTTGTCACCCAAGAAGAGATTTTGGATTTAGTGGAAAGATTATATATTTCTTTGATTAAAAAATTATTCCCAGAAAAGAAAATTCAAAAAATTCCATTTCCTAAAATTACTTATTCTGAAGCGATGAAAAAATATAAGACCGATAAACCGGATTTGAGAAAAGATAAGAATAACCCTAACGAATTGGCTTTTTGTTTTGTTATTGATTTCCCTATGTTCGAAGAGGTAAAACCTCTTCTCTCAGAGAAAAAATGGAGAGCAATGCATCATCCTTTCACTAAACCTCAAACGGAAGATATTGAAAAAATTAAAAAAGAACCCGAGAAAGTGATGGCTTATCAATACGATTTTGTTTTAAACGGCTCTGAAATTGCCGGGGGAAGTTTAAGAACAACAAACTTTGATATCTTAAATGCCGTATTCGAGGTCTTGGGACATACTTCTAAAGAAACCAAAGAAAAATTTAAAAATTATTTTGACGCTTTTCAGTACGGAACGCCCCCACACGGAGGAATAGCTCCGGGCATTGATAGATTTTTAGCGCTCATTTTAAACGAACCAAATATAAGAGAAGTAATCGCTTTTCCTAAAACCGGCGACAATCGCGATTTAATGATGAATGCTCCTTCGACCATTTCCAAAGAACAGCTAAAAGAACTCCATCTAAAAAATGTCTAAAAATTTTAAATTATTTTTAACTTCTTTTATTTTTGTAATGTTTTTTTGTTTTATAATAAATATCTTCCAATCCAATTTGGAAAATTTTTTAATTTCTAAAAAACTTGAAAAAAATCCTCCTCTTCCAGTATCTGAACTGCTCGCCAATATTTCCTATAACCCTTCGGAAAAAACCGAACTTGAAATTTCAGCCAAAAGCGCTATTTCAATGGTTATCAATGAAAAAGGAGAGGAAAAAATTATATTCAAAAAAAATGAAAATGAAAAAATGGAAATCGCCAGCTTAACCAAATTGATGACTGCCGTTATTGCTTCGGAGTTCTATAAGCCCGATTTAGAAATTACAATCACAAAGGAGGCGATAGACCAACCGGAGAGTTTCGGAGGATTAAAATTGGGAGAAAAATTAAATGCTCAAGAACTCATCTATTTTATGCTTATTGAATCAAGCAACGATGCCGCTTTCGCTTTAACTATCCCTTTAAAGACCCCCGAATCATTTGTTGGTCTAATGAACTTAAAAGCCAAAGAATTAAAAATGGAGAAAAGTTCATTTTTTAACCCCACCGGACTTGATGGAGAAAATACATATTCATCTAACTTTTCGACCGTTTCTGATTTGGCAAAGTTAGCCAAATATATTATCAACAAGCCCCTAATTTTAGACATCATCTCTAAAAAAGAATACTCCATCAACGGCCATACTCTTCATAATACTAATCAACTTTTAGGTGAAAATCCGGAAATAATCGGAGGGAAAACCGGCTTTACGGATGAAGCTGGAGAATGCTTGGTCCTAATTTTGAAAAATAAAGAGAAAGAGATTTACACCCTGAATGTAATTTTGGGTTCTGAAAATCGTTATCAGGATATGGAAAAATTGATTGATTACGGTTATGCTAAATACAAATATAATTAAAATATTATTTCTGTTGGCTTTTTCCGCCATATTAACCGTTATTTGGACGCCTATCCTAACTCATTTTCTTTACAAACATAAACTTTGGAGAAAATTCGGCAAAACGGAATCAATCGACGGCAGAGCACTTCCCATTCTCAACGGCTTAGATAAAAAGAGGGGAGTTAATATCCCTCGATTAGGAGGAGCATTAATTTGGATAACTACAATTTTTATCGCTTTCCTTTTTTCATTTCTCCCCAATATCTTAAAAATTAGTTGGTTTGAAAAAATAAATTTTTTATCAAGGGGGCAAACCTGGCTTCCCTTAGGCATATTGCTTTTGGCTTCATTATTGGGACTCTTTGATGATATCTTGCTGATATTCCAAAAGGGTCAATGTCGGGGAGGAGGAATGAGATTTACCCGAAGATTACTGCTTGTCTTGGCGATAGGGGCAATCGGGGCTTGGTGGTTTTATTTCAAATTAGGTTGGCATACTCTTTATATCCCGGGGATCGGCGATTTAGAAATTGGTTTTTTATATTTTCCCTTATTTGTTTTAACTGTTCTTTCTTGTTGGTCGGGAGGAATAATCGACGGGTTAGACGGATTAGCCGGCGGTTCTTTTGCTATAATGTTCGGGGCCTTTACTGTTATTGCCTTCTCTCAAGCCCAATATGATTTGGCGGCTCTTTGTTCCGTCTTAGTAGGAACAATTTTAGCTTTTCTTTGGTTTAACATCCCTCCTGCCCGTTTTTATATGGGAGAAAGCGGGATAATGGGCTTAACAACAACATTGGCTGTAGTTGCCTTTTTAACCGATTCATTGATTGTCCTGCCGATTATCGGAGGTCTTTTGGTAATTGAATCCGGTTCCGATATTATTCAAATTGCGTCAAAGAAATTTTTTGGGAAAAAAGTTTTTTTATCGGCTCCAATCCACCACCATTTAGAAGCCAAGGGTTGGTCGGCTGAAAAAATAACAATGAGGTTTTGGATTATCGGAATGATTTTAGCTGTCATTGGTGTTAGTATAAGATTATTGGGTTGACAAAAAAAATATAAGTGATATAATTAAAATATATTAAATAACGCTCATTAAAATCTTATAATGGGAGAATAAAAAATGAAAAACAGGGATGAAGAAATTATGAATTTTGTTGAAAGAGGATGCGTCGACCTTGGATGTAGTATGGTCGGAAAACCTATTTTTTCAGAAAACAATGATTCTTGTCTTGTTTCTTATGAGACAGAATCGGGAAAAAGAAAAGGGTTCGTTATTATTTTCCTCGTTTGGGAAGATAAAGAAGGGACCCTCCTTAAAAAAATAGTCACCAAATCGTCAAAAGATGACTTGGTCCCGATCTCCTTGAGACAGAAAAAGGGGAAAATCCTCGTGGACATCAGAATAGAAAGAACTATCTCAATTCCGATGCTCCCAACTTAGAAGATTGCCCATTGTTTTAAGAAACTTCTTTCTTAAAGAATCAGTGGGCTTTTTCTTTACGAGAAAATAAAATTCAAGTTAAATATCTGTCTGTTGACATCTGATGTCAACAGACAGATATTTGGGAATTGAGAGGGAAAAATGCTTGACAATTAAAGTAAAGTATATTAGAATGAAGGATGTAATTATTAATGTTCTTTAAAAACAAAATTGAAAGGAAACAGAAAATGGAAATCAAGAAAGTATTGGTCATTGACGACAGAGAGGACATGCTTTTTCTCTTAGGAGAGATAGTAAAGTTTGTTCTTAAAGACGACAATATAAATGTCTTGAAAGCCGAGAGAGCCGATGAGGGACTATCTCTTTTCCTAAAAGAAACTCCGGAAGTTATCTTCTGTGATATTGTCCTGCCGGACAAACCAGGAATGATACTGATAAAAGAGATAAGGGAGAAGTCATCTTCGGTGAAAATTATAGCCATAAGTGGCTATCCCCATTACGGAGAAGAAGTGATTTCAGCTGGAGCCAACTGGTTCTTGCAAAAACCTTTTACTATAAAGGAAATTGAAGAAATACTTTTCAAAATTTCTCACGAGGAACCCCTCGAATAAAGATATAGCCCGTTGGTTCGTGAACTTAGTTCACACCAACGGGCTTTTTTGTTATAATCATAATATAAATGAAAATAAAAAATTCTATTGTGGAAATCGTGCCGTGGAAATCGGATATCAACGACCTTCAATCAAATTATTTAAAAAATGAAATTAAAACAATTAGAAAATAAAAAAATATTAATTTTAGGATTCGGAAAAGAGGGACAAGATACTTATTTGGCTTTAAGAAAATTGTTTCCGATAAAAAATTTGGGAATAGCCGACGGATTGAAAATTGAGGGTTTAAAATCCAAAATTAAAAACTTAATTAAAAGAGATAAACATCTTGAGTTACATTTTGGAAAAAATTATCTCCAAAAATTAAAAAAATATGAGGTGATTATTAAGTCGCCGGGAATCTTTTCTCAAACAATAAACCGTTATTTATCCAGGAAACAAAAAATAACTTCTCAAACAGAGATATTTTTGGAAAATTGTCCGGCAAAAATCATCGGAATAACCGGAACCAAAGGGAAGGGGACTACCGCTTCTTTAATTTATCAAATACTGAAAAAATCGGGACTAAACGCCCACTTGATAGGAAATATCGGCCAGCCAGTTTTTCAATTCCTTCTCCAAAGTAAGAAAGAAGATATTTTTATTTATGAACTTTCTTCTTATCAACTGGAAAAATTAAAAAAATCTCCCCAAATTGCCGTTTTTTTAGACATTTATCCGGCTCACTTAGACCATCACCGAACATTCAAAAAATATCAAAAAGCCAAAGAAAATATTACTATTCACCAATCAAAAAACGACTTTTTTATTTATAACTCCAGCCAAAAAGAGATAAGAGACATATCGCAAAAAACAAAAGCTAAAAAAATAACTTTCAACCCAAAAAAACTTAATCACTTAAAAAAGATTATTTCCCTAAAACAAATTCCCCTAAAAGGCGAATTTAATCTTTTGAATATTTTGGCGGCTGTTTTAGTTTGCGAGATATTAAAAATACCACGAATAAAGATAAAAGAGGGGGTTAAGTCGTTTAAGTCCCTTCCTTGCCGATTAGAGCCCCTCGGTCAATACCAAGGAATAAACTTCTATAATGACTCTTTGGCTACCGTCCCTCAATCAGTAGAGGCCGCCTTAACGGCTTTGGGTGAAAAGGTTGAGACATTAATCTTAGGAGGGATGAAAGTTAAAGATATTGATTTTTCCTCTTTAGCGGAAAAAATTTTGAAGGAAAAAATTAAAACATTAGTCCTTTTCCCCGACACCGGCGAAGAAATATGGAGAAATATAGAAAAAAGAAAACCCGCTCAAAGAAAATTCAATATCCTCTTTACCCCTTCAATGAAAAAAGCTGTTCAATATGCTTACCAAAAAACAAGCAAAGAGAAAATTTGTCTTCTTTCACCGGGCGCTCCAAGCCAAAACATTTTTAAAAACTATCAAGAAAGAGGGGACTTGTTTGAAAAATTCGTAAACATGTATGGTTCAAAAAAATCATCCTGATTATATTCTTTTAACAACAATTTCAATTTTAATAATTTGGGCGATTTTTAATTTGGCTTCGGTCTCTTTCCCTTTCTCTTTGGAAAAATACGGGAACAGCTGGTATTATTTTCTCCACCAACTTTTAATGGGATTCTTGCCGGGGCTTATAATCGGATTTGTATTTTACAAATTAAAAATTAAAAACCTTAAGAAAATAAGCATATATCTTCTTGCCCTGAATATACTTCTTCTCCTGATGGTTTTTTTGCCAAAAATTGGAATTGAAATTAATGGTTCTCAAAGGTGGCTCCAATTTGGGAAAATAAGATTCCAACCTTCGGAGTTTTTGAAAATAACTTTTCTTCTTTATCTTTCAACTTGGTTCGGAAATAAATTGAACGACGAAAAAAGAACATTTAAAAAAAAGAAAACAGACTGGCAATCCCTACTTATTTTTACAACCATCTTGTTCATTCTAATAATTATTTTGCTTTTTCAGAAAAGTTTAAGCACATTGGTAGTTGTCGCCTTTATAGGAGGAATTGTCTACTTTGCGAGTTTTTCCTCTTGGAAACATTTTATATCCTTTTCTCTCCCCTCAATAGGGCTGTTGCTCTTAGCCATACAATTTACTCCTTATCGTTTAGACCGAGTTTTAACTTTTCTAAAACCCCAGCTTGACCCGTTGGGAAAGGGCTACCAAATAGGACAATCCCTGATTGCAATCGGCTCGGGCAAATGGCTGGGAATTGAAAATGGGATTGCTTTGGGCTTAAGCCGCCAAAAGTTCGGCTTTTTACCTGAAGTAATGACCGATTCAATTTTTGCCGTTATCGCTGAAGAAGTGGGTTTTATCGGTTGTCTTTTTTTAATCACCCTTATATTTCTATTCGCTTGGAGAGGAATGAAAATCGCTTTGAGGTCAGGAGATGCCTGTCTTAATCTCCTATCATTAGGAATTACTTTTTGGATTGTTTTCCAAACATTCTTTAACATTGGAGGGATAATTGGTATACTACCTTTAGCTGGAATGCCTTTGCCTCTCTTTAGTTATGGGAGTTCTCATCTTATAGCGGAAATGGCCGGACTCGGGTTATTATTGAATATCTCAAAGCAAACCGGATAATACTAATATGCAACCCATTTGCAATTCGTAGATTACCATATTATTCGTAAGTTTATATCATATTTTTATGAAAATTGTTTTTACCGGTGGCGGGACTGGGGGCCATATATTCCCAATCTTAGCCATTATCAGAGAAATAAGGAAAAAATATCCCGAATCCAAACTCAAGGTTTATTACATCGGCCCCGACGATAAATATGGTTCAACCCTCTTGTCTATTGAAGGAGTAAAGATAAAAAAGATAATGGCCGGCAAGATAAGAAGATATTTTTCCTTCAAAAATATATTTGATTTGTTTATTAAGATGCCAATAGGAGTTATCCAGTCCTTTTTTTGGCTTTTCTTTATAGCTCCAGATTTAATTTTCAGCAAAGCGGGGCACGGCTCTTTCCCAGCCACATTTTCAGCCCATATCTTGGGAATCCCCATATTTCTTCACGAATCAGACGCAACTCCCGGCCTTGGTTCAAGAGTTGAAAGCAAATGGGCTCAAGAAATTTTTGTTTCCTTTTTTGACCAAAAGGCCTTTCCTAAAAACAAAATAATTTGTGTCGGAAACCCGACAAGAAAGGAAATTTTAGGCGGTTCAAAAGAAGAGGCAAAAAAAACACTCAATCTTAAGGCAGATAAACCTTTAATTTTAATTCTCGGCGGTTCTCAAGGTTCCCAAAAGATAAATAACTTAATTCTTGAAATTTTACCCGAATTTTTAGAAAACTTTGAGCTTATCCACCAGACCGGAGAAAAAAATTATCGAAAAGTGGAAATTGAAAGCAAGGCGATTTTGCCTTTGGAAAAACAAAAATACTATCATCCTTTTGCCTTTCTTAACGAGAAATCTTTGAAAGACGCTTTAGCGGTTTGCGAATTGGTTATTTCCCGGGCTGGAGCAGCCACTATTTTTGAAATAGCTTCCGTAGGGAAACCGGCAATTTTAATCCCCTTGGAGGGTTCTGCCCAAGACCACCAATTGAAAAACGCCTATGCTTTTAGTGAAAAGGGAGGAGGAGAGGTCGTTGAACAAAAAAACCTAAGACCTCGTTTCTTTTTAGAAAAAATAAAAAATCTTTTCTTAAGAAAGGATATTTTAGAAAATATGGCTAAAAAATCACGGGAATTTGCCCGGTTGAGAGCAGCTGAAATTATTGCCTCCTATCTCGTTGAATACGGTAAAGTGTCAACAGGTGAAAAATAATAATATTCTTCAACAGAAAACTTGCCAAATTTTAAAAAGTGATTTAAAATAATATTGAGATGCAGGAATTAAAATTAATCAGACCCGGAGAGGTGAGAACAAGAATTGCTCCCTCGCCAACAGGCCCAATGCATATCGGTTTAGCCAGAACCGCTCTGTTTAATTATCTTTTTAGCAAAAAATATCAAGGAAGTTTTATTTTACGAATTGAAGATACTGATGAAGAAAGGTCAGAAGAAAAGTGGGAAAAAGAAATTATTGAAGGATTAAAATGGTTAGGGATAAATTGGCAAGAAGGACCTGAAATAGAAGGTGCTTATGGTCCTTACCGCCAATCAGAAAGAAAAGAAATTTATAAAAGATACATTCAAAAACTTTTAGACGAAGAAAAAATTTATCGTTGTTTTTGCTCTCGGGAAGAATTGGAAGCCAGAAATCAATATTTATTAAGTATGGGCCAACCACCTCGTTATTCTGGAAAATGCCGAGACCTTTCTGAAAAAGAGCTAAAAAAAAATCTAAAAGAAAAAAAGCCCTTTGTTTTTAGGTTTAAGACCCCTTTTAAAAAGGTCTCTTTTGATGATATTCTTAGGGGTAAAATTGAATATGATACCGAGAACTTCGGCGATATGGTCGTTGCCAAAGATTTTTCAGAGCCTCTTTACAATTTGGCTTGTGTTATTGATGATTTTGAGATGAAAATAACCCATATTATCAGAGGAGAAGACCATATATCCAACACCCCTAAACAAATATTAATAGCTGAATCTCTCGGAATATCTCCCCCTAAATATCTTCATCTTCCCCTTATTTTGGACTCAAATCGGGCAAAAATGAGCAAGAGGGGAGAAGTCAAATCAGTTCTTGAATATAAAAAAGAGGGTTATTTGCCGGAGTCCTTAATAAATTTTTTAGTTTTTCTCGGCTGGAATCCTGGAACAGAAAGAGAAATTTTTTCTTTGAATTCACTAATCCAAGAGTTTTTTCCGGAAGGAATTCAAAAATCGGGAGCTGTTTTTAACCAGCAAAAATTGGATTGGCTAAACAGCTTTTATATCCGCCAAAAGTCCAAAGAAAAGTTTAATGAGGAATGCTTACCTTATTTGATTAAAGCGGGTTTCATCAGTAAAGCCGATTCACTCAACCAAAAATTTATAGTTAAAGAAACAAATCAAGAAATTTCTTTTCTTCAAATTCAAAACATAACCGCTCTTTATCAGGAAAGGTTGAAAAAAATATCCGACATTGTCGATTTGGCGGACTTCTTTTTCAAGAAAGAACTAAATTATCCCAAAGAACTTTTAAAATGGAAAGATATGGAAGATGAGGAAATAAAAGACAATCTTGATAAAATAAAGAAGGTCTTAAATAAAATTGATGATAACGATTGGACAAATCAAAATATTGAAGAAGGACTTCGCCAAATTGAAAAAGGGGATAGGGGAAAAATTTTATGGCCCCTTCGAGTCGCTTTAAGCGGAAAAAAATATTCTGCCGGCCCCTTTGAAATAGCTTGGGCATTAGGGAAAGAGGGGACTATGGAAAAAATAGAAAATGCCTTAAAAAAAATATGAAAAAAATAACAATTATTTTAATAGTTTTTTTAGTGATATTTCTTTGCCCCACTTTGTATAACATTTCTTCGGCTCAAGAAAAAACTGAGGAAGAAGAAATAGTAGAAAAGGGGATTGGCTTTTTGAAAGAAGAATTCAAAAAGGTCTCCATTATTTGGGAAAAGACCTTTAATTTTTTAAAAAAATACTGGCAGGAGAAAGAAATTTTTTCCAAACTTAAAAGTTGGTTTAATAAAAAAGAACCCGAATTTAAAAATGAGTTTCAAAAAGAAAAAGAAGAAATGAAAGAGGACTTTAACAAATCCCTAAAAAATATTTCTATTAAAGAAATCCTTTTAAAGCCCTACAACTACCTGTTCAAACGAACAGATTAAGTCCGATTGTAGCGATTCGACCTCTTTAGTTTTAAACCGAATTTTAAATTTCGGCTTAATAGCCCTGTATATCATCACAGGGCTTTTTTCTTACTTTTAAATTTCTTACATTCCAACACTTCAACATTCCAACATTCCAGCATTCCAGCATTCCAACACTTCAACATTCCAACATTCCAGCACTCCAACGCCTCAAGCGCTATTGACAGGGGGGATTGATAGAGCTATATTTATTATATAAGCATACTTCGTATAATAATAGTTTATAGAAGTATAAGAACCCTTGTTTATGGTCAAAGAAAAAACACTTAAACCAATCATTGAATATCGAATAGATTTTTTGGAGTATTTGGAAATAGAAAAAGGGTTGAGCAACAAAACCCAGGAAACTTACAGTCGTTTTCTAAATAAATTTTTCCAATGGTTGAAAGATAATAAATTAGAGAAATTAGAACCTCATCAATTAACAAGTGAACACATTTGGGACTATCGTGTTTTTCTTTCCCGAAAGGTTAATTCCAAAACTAAGGAACCGCTCAAGAAAACAACTCAAAATCGTCATCTTATTGTTTTAAGAAATCTGCTTAATTTTTTTGCCAATAGGGACATCTCTGCTCTGCCTTCGGAAAAAATAAAATTGGCAAAAGAATCAAAAGATAAAAGGGTTAAGTTTTTGACCCCAGAACAGGTTGAAAAACTTCTTTCGGCTCCCAATGTAAAAACCCTAACCGGCCTGCGGGACAGGGCGATTTTAGAATCCCTTTTTTCCAGCGGGATGCGGGTCTCAGAGCTAACTAGTATAGACCGTGAGCAATTAAAAATAACCCCTTTGACCAAGGATTTGGAAATTAGCATCCTTGGCAAAGGAAATCATACCCGAACAGTTTATTTTTCAGAAGAACCTCTTGAATGGCTTAAAAAATATTTAGCTACTCGCAATGACAAGGAAAAGGCCCTCTTTATTCGCTATAAAGGACCTACAAACAGCCCTTTAAGGCTCACTATTAGGTCTATTGAGGATATTGTTAAGAAATACGCCATTCAGTCCGGAATCCCCCTTTTCACCGTTCCCCATACTCTCCGCCATAGTTTTGCCACTGACCTTTTAACTAAAGGGGTTGACATAAGGGTCGTTCAGGAATTCTTAGGCCACAAAAGCATTGCCACCACTCAAATTTACACCCATGTCACTAGTAAGCGACTCCGAGATATCCATCGCAAGTTTCACGGGAGAAAATAGTCCTTCTATCTTTAGGGGTTCTTTCTGAATATAAAATTGGACAATCACTCCCACCCCGAAAGCTAAAAGGCACAACAAAAAAACTATTAAAAATAATAAGATATTTTTAAAGTTTCTTTTGACAAATCTAATTATTTTTGATAGCATAGATATAAATGAATGAAAAATGTATATCGTGTAACGTGTAACATGTAACGCGAAACGTAAAATTAGTTAATTTTCAAATATGTCTAAAACCGAGCTTTCTGTAAGAAAGCGAAGGTGAAGATGAAGGCAAAGCCTTCATCGCCTATCAAGTTTTTGCGAAGCAAAAATGAAGGTGAAGATGAAGGCAAATCCTTCATCGCCTATCAAGTTTTTATAAAATAAATATGTCAAAAACAAAATCTAAAGGAACATCCAGGTTAGGAAGGGACTCCCGGCCGAAGTATTTAGGACTCAAACTTGCCGACGGCCAAACAATAAAAGAAGGAGGAGAAATTATTGTCCGCCAAAGAGGAACAAAGTTCTTGGCGGGAGAAAATGTCGGCTGTGGCCGAGACCACACTCTTTTTGCTTTAAAAAAAGGAAAAGTTAAGATTAGAACTATAAGAAAAAGAAAATTTGACGGTTCTCAAAGAATTGCTAAAATTATCAATGTTGTTGGAGAGAAATCTCAATAAGTTTTTTAAACAAGGGGTGAGGGCACAAAGGCCTTGACTTGAACTCCGGGTGAAACTGGACGGCAACAAAAAAGGGATTTTCTTTTATCTCTACTATTTCCACCAAATTTTTATCTGGATTAACCCCTGAAATGGTTAGTCCTTTCTTTTCCAATATTTCTCTGTACTTGTTATTAAGTTCATAACGGTGGCGATGACGTTCAAAAACGACTGGACTCCCATAGGCCTCTCTACTTAAAGTTCCCTTGATTAGTTTACAACTATAGCCCCCCAACCTCATTGTCCCTCCATATTTCTTATCTCCTAAAATCTTTTTCTGTTCCGACATAATGTCAATTACTGGCTCTTGACAGTTTTCGGAAAATTCAGTAGAGTTAGCTTCCTTCAAGCCACAAACATTTCTGGCAAACTCAATAACGGCCAATTGCATTCCTACACAAAGTCCCAAAAAAGGGATTTTTTGTTTCCGACAAAACTCAATGGCCCTTATTTTCCCCTCTATTCCCCTACTCCCAAACCCGCCGGGAACAATCAATCCGTCTATCTTTTTTAATTCTTTTAGTTTTTTAGGGTCTTCTTCATAGACCTCCGAGTCAAGCCAAATAATCTCGGGAGAAACTTTAAAATGATAAGCGGCGTGTTTTATCGCCTCAATAACAGATATATAAGAATCGGTTAGAGTGAACTTTCCTGTTTTAAAATATTTGCCGACTATTCCTATTTTCACTTTCCCCATCGGGTTCTCAATTGTTCTAACCAATTCCTGCCATTTTTCTAAATTACTTTTTCTCGGATTCAAATTAACTTTTTTTAAAATCCGATTGCCTAAGTTTTCCATTTCAAAGTTTAGAGGGATTTTATAAATTGAGTCCACATCCGGAGCGGAAATCACATCTTTTTCCGAGATGTTACAGAAAACCGACAATTTCTTTTTTCTCGGCTTATCTAAAGGAACCTCTGACCTCCCCAATATTAAGTCCGGTTGAATTCCGGCAGAATTAACCGACCTAACGGCGTATTGGGTTGGTTTTGTTTTCATCTCCCCTATCATTTTGGGTACGGGTAAATAGCTCACTAATATAAAAACAACATCTTTTGGATGTCGTAATTTTAACATTCTAACCGCTTCCAAGAATAAGAGATTTTGATACTCCCCTACTGTTCCTCCTATCTCAACCAAGAGAAAATCCGCGCCGGTTTCTCTTTTTACCTTTTTCATTTTTAGGATAGCTTCTTCGGGAATATGAGGAATGACTTCAACGCATTTCCCTCCATATTCTAAATTCCTTTCTTTTTGAATAACTGATTGGTAGACCCTGCCTGTGGTAAGGTAGTTATTAGTTGTCAGGTTTTCTTCCAAGAATCTCTCATAGTTGCCCACATCCTGGTCACATTCTGTCCCGTCATAAGTGACAAAAACCTCTCCATGTTCAATCGGGTTCATTGTTCCGGCATCAATATTTATATAGGGGTCTATCTTCATCGCCTGAACCTTAAAGCCCTTGCTTTTCAAGATTCGACCAATAGAGGCAGTTGCTACTCCCTTACCAATGCCCGACATTACGCCTCCGGCTATAAAAACATATTTAGTTGATTTCTTCATTACTAATAATAAGCTTTATTTCTACTTCTAAATTGTCTCTAAACTTAATTTTAACTGGAAACTCTCCCAACCCTTCAATCTCTTGAGTAAATTCAATTTGGGATTTATCAACATTAAAACCAATTTCTTTCAATTTTTTAGAAATTTTTTGTTCGTTTATTTTTTCAAAAAATTGTCCTTCTTCCCCCGTTCTCATTTTTAATTCAACCTCCTGACCGTCAAGGGCAGAAGCTATGTCCCCCGTTTTTTTAAGTTCTTCTTCAGCTTTTGTTTTTTCTTTTTCCTTTTTTATTTTTAATTGCTCTAAGTTTTCTTTTGTGGCCAATTCAACATATTCCCGAGGAATTAAATAATTCCTGGCGTAGCCGTCTTGGATATTTTTTCTTTCATATTTCTTTCCTAACCCTTTAATGTCTTTTAAGAGAATAACCCACATGATAAAAAATGTCCCCGCCTATGACTTTACGAAATAAAAAGTTTGGCAGGTAAAATCTCCGTAAGTTCAAGCTTCGCCTTCGGCTCACTTTCACTAACGGATATTTTATTTTCTCACATCCCATCAATTATTTCCAGCCCTTTGTTTAATTGAGAGTCCCCTCCTTCAAGCCAGAGTTCTTCATCTAAACTTATTTCAATATCCGGGGTCAACCCCATTTTATCAATCAAATCACCTTTCGGTGTTAGCCATTTAGCGATGGTAATTTTCAGAGATGAATTATCTAAAAGAAAGGTCTGTTCCTGAACCGAGCCCTTCCCAAAAGATTGATCCCCTACTAATTTTATTCCTCTATTATCCCTTAAGGCCCCAGCTAAAATCTCCGAGGCCGAAGCCGAACCGCCATTTATCAAAACAACTGTTGGATATTGGACAAATTTGGACGGCCCTTGGGCTTTATAAGATTTTTTCTCTTTTTCCTGGCCAAAATCCTCCCAAACAACAACCTCTCCTTTCTCTAAAAACCAACCGGCTATTTCTTGGGCGACATTTAAGTAGCCCCCCGGATTATTTCTTAAGTCCAAAATTATTTTCTGGGCTGACGAATTTAGTATTTCATCGGAAACCCTTTTTAATTCTGAGACCAAAATACCGTTGAATTGATACATTTTTATCAAAGCGACCGAAGAACCGTTTTCCCTTTCTATAATTTCCCACTTCAAGGTGGGGATTTTTATAGTGGCTCTTTTAAGAATAATTTCTCGGGGAGATTCCCATCCTTTTCTCTCAATTAAGAGAACTACTTCTGTCCCACTCTCTCCTTTAATTAAACCAACTGTCTTCTCTAAAGAAAGCCCACTTGTTGAAGTGCCGTCCACCTCCAAAATAATATCTCCGGGCTTAATGCCGGCTTGGGCAGCCGGAGTCCCTTCAAAGGGGCTCACAATTGTTATATTGTCGTCTTTTACGGAGACCTCCATTCCCACTCCTTCATATTTCCCGGAAAGTTCTTCATTAAAATCATCTGATTCCACCGGGTTAAAAAAACTTGTGTAGGGGTCGTCTAAAACATCTACCATTCCCTTAATGGCCCCGTAAACCATCGCTTGATAGTCAATTTTTTCTTTATCCAAAAAGTCCTTTTCTAATTTTCTCCAGGCCTCCCAAAAAATGGAAAAATCAACCCTTTCCCCTAAGAAACTTTCCGGGTCAGAGTTGATTATCTTAGCCGGAGCAATTAGAGAGACCTCTTTTTTGCCGACGATAAACCCTGCATTATAACTTAAAAAAATAATGCTTAGAAAAAATAATGTTAAAACAAATTTTTTGAATATTTTCCGCATTTTATTCTAAAATATCAAACTCTTTTATCCATTCGGAGTTAATCTCTCCCGCTCTCTCGGTTATTTCTTTTGCTTTTTTCAAGTCGCCTGATATTTTGGCTATTTGATAGCTTATCTTGTAAGATTGAAACAATTTGGGTTCTAATTCAATTGCTTTTTCGCTTAATTTTAAGGCCTCTTCAAAATCTTGCTGATAAATTCTAGTTTGAGCTAATGCCCAATAACCCTGTTGATTATCCGGTGAAAGCTCAATCGCTTCTTTGCTGAATTGTTCAGCTAAGGAAATGTTTTCGAACTTTAGCAAACTGAAAAGATTGTAAAGATTGGCTAAACGAAGAATTGACCTGAAGTCCTGAGGAGATTGCTCTTTTGTTTTCTGGAGTTGGGCTATTAAAAAAGATATCTCGCTTTCTGCCTGTTTTTTCCTTCCTTCATTTTCTAAAATAACATCCATATTCCCCGTAATCATATCTTGGGATTGTTGCCCGAAAAACTCCCTTATTTGATAACGGCCAAGAGGAGACGCCTCTAATGCTTTTTGATAAAAATTAATTTTTTCTTGGGAGACATTAGTTTTTAGAGAGTCAATAACAAAATGTTCGGTTCGTATTGGAGCGATAATAAACTTAGAAAAGGAAAAAATGAATAAAATGGCTAAAATTATCACAGGAAAATCTCTTTTTTTACTAGCCGAATTGCCAAACGGCATTTTTTCTTTCTTTTCCAAAGAAGCACCGAAACTTAGAACTAAGGCAAACATCATTAAGTTAACCGGCATATCAAAAACAGTTAGGTTCTGAATGAAATAAGCCACTAATATTGTTGGAAAAATTGAAAATGTAAAAAAGTCAATTGACTTTTCCCGCGCATACTTTTTCCAAAAAAACCAAAAGAAAGAAACAAATAAGCCAAGATAAGCGAAAAAACCTAAAATCCCCGTAGCAGACAATGTGTCAAAGACAATATTATGAGTTCGGTCAAACCAAATCTCTCCTCCGCACTCGCCGATAAAAAGACAAGGGTTAAAAAACTTGGTAAAAGCCAAAGTGTAATTCTCGGGCCCCCAACCCAAAAGAGGTCTTTCCAAAAACGCTTTCCAACCCATTTCCCAGTTGACAAAACGAGCCCGACTTGTTAAATCAATAAATTTTTGATGAACAAAGTTATCCGGCAGGAACAAAAGAATCAAACCGATTAAACCAATCAAGAAAAGAGACACCAATAAAACGCGACCCAAGCTCCTTATTTTTTTATTTTTGGGTTTAAAACTTAACCAAAGGAGAAAAATCAGAACGAAACCGCCAACGATTGAGATTGCCGCCGCCC